>OLWE01000969.1_pt1 | contig 13530 bp, 10 predicted proteins | sample 1673591 | NCBI WGS metagenome assembly OLWE01 (sample SAMEA103958116, study PRJEB25191) | human gut metagenome | biome: human-associated habitat [ENVO:00009003]; feature: intestine environment [ENVO:2100002]; material: feces | place: Germany | collected 2013/2015 | reverse complement strand
TTGAAGACCTGAACTTGATCACACGGACATTTTACGATATTGACCCAAAGTATATTGAACTTTTCAAGGATATTCCGGAAAAAGTGGTTCATTTTACAGCGAAACTTGTGGAGATTGCAAAAAATGAGCTGGGGTATGAGATGAACCCGAATTTGGTCGTGACGATGTCCGATCACATTCACTTTAGTATTCAGAGGGCACAGAAAAATATCGATGTACAGATGCCATTGATTTATGAAGTGGAGCAGACATTTCCGGCGGAGGCACGCATTGGAAAATATGCAGTGAAGCAGATAGAACGCAGATTCAATGTTCGGTTAGATCCGAATGAAGCTTCGGGAATTGCAATGAATTTTGTAAATGCCCGATATGATACAAGGCTTAAGACGGATGTGGCTGATCAGTTGAAGAAGCAATATCAGGAGATTCTGGAAGACACGATCAGTATCGTGGAAGATGAGATAGGAATTGTGATTGACAGAGATTCATTTAATTTTGCGCGTTATTCCTCGCATCTGATGTATCTGCTAGACCGGATTGCAGGAAACAAGATGCTTTATTCAGACAATGGAATCATGTATCAGAGCATGAAAGATGAGTTTCCGGGGATTGCGGTATGTGTCGAATTGCTGGAACGATATTTTAAAAGAAAATGTGGTATTATACTTTCAAAAGAAGAAAAATTATATCTGATTCTGCATATTAACAGGATATGTACGAGAGAAGGATTGTAACCATTTGGGCATTACCTTCCATGGCAGAGATGGCGTATAGCGGCTCTGTTGTGGGAGGTTTTTGTTTTCTCGGGGCAGGTGCACATGAATCGAGAAGATAATTTTAGAAAACGTAGTAACGATAAGGAGAAAAAATTATGGCAGAGAAAAACAGACAGATTGCAGAGGCAGTCGTAAAAGCAGTTGGTGGCACTGCGAATATTACGTCGGTGACACATTGCATGACCAGATTAAGATTTGTTCTGAAGGACAAAAGTATTCCAAACAAAAAAGAGGTAGAAAAGATTCCGGGTGTTATGGGAGTCAATATTGCGGGGGGACAGTATCAGGTGATTATCGGAAATTCCGTTGGAAATGTCTACAAGGAAGTAGTAGCTGCAACCGGTATTTCTGATACAGCGGTCGGAGGCGATGCAGCAGAGCATATAGAAAAAGTTAATCCGATTGTTGCGGCGCTGGACTTTATTGCAGGGTGTATGACACCGCTGTTCACAGCGATTATTGCAGGCGGTCTTGTGAAGGTACTGCTCGTCATTTTCGGTCCGACACTTTTGAATGTGATGCAGACGACAAGTGACACCTATATTTTGATGAATGCACTTGGAGACGCTCCGTTTTATTGCTTGCCGGTGATAGTGCGACATATTTGTTTGGTGTGATACCGGTAGTACATGGAAGTTATTCGTCTTCGATTATTCCGGCAATGTTATCAACACTGCTTTTAAAATATGTGGAGAAACTTGTTGATCGAATCACACCGGAGTGGTCAAAAAGCTTTTTGAAACCGCTTTTGATTGTAATGATTGTAACTCCGATTACCCTCTGTGCAATCGCACCGCTTGGATTAATCATAGGAAATGGTCTGCAATCCGTAATCAACGGAATTTATGGATTTGCACCATGGCTTGCGATGATGCTGTTTGCCGGATTTATGCCGTTTATCGTAATGACCGGAATGCACTGGGCATTCGTGCCGGCGTCTATGCTTGGAATTTCCGGTGTGGGATATGATTTGATGTTGCTTCCGGCAATGTTGTGCAGCAACACTGCTCAGGCGGGAGCTACATTTGGAGCGGCATTTAAGACAAAAGATAAAGAAATGAAAAAGATGGCATTTCCGGCGGCTGTATCTGCACTGCTTGCAGGGGTAACAGAACCGGCAATGTATGGAGTTACTCTAAAGTTGAAAAAGCCTATGGTTGCAGCGTGTATTTCCGGTGGAATCGGTGGATTGATCGTAGGAATTTTACAGGTAAAATCTTATGCATTTGTGACTCCGTCCATGACATCTTTGGTACAGTTCATTTCTCCGGATGGAGGGAAAAACTTTTTATATGCGGTAATCATTTTTGCAGTGACGCTCGTACTTTCTTTTGTCCTCTCCTTTATTCTCACAAAGGGTGAGGCAGAGGAGGAAGCTGCAGAAGAAACAGAATTACAGAAGAGTGCAGCTGTTCTTACCGGAAAAGTAGAAATCGAAGCGCCGGTAAAAGGAAAAGTATATGCACCTTTTGATGGAGTGTGTGAAAATCTGTTTGATACATTACATGCAATCGGAATCACATCCGACAATGGAATCGAGATGTTGATTCATGTAGGACTCGAAACGGTAGCTTTGAAAGGAGAGCCATTCAAGGCACATACCGGAAATGGGGAGCATTTTAAAAAGGGAGCGCTTCTGTTGGAATTTGATATAGATGCTATTCAAAAAGCCGGATGCGAGATTCAGACTCCGGTGATCATCACCAATGCGGAAGAGCTCGGTGGAGTGACAGTAGAAAATGAAAGACTTGTGATAGGAGGATAAGAAGATGGGATTTTCTGAAAAATTTTTGTGGGGCGGCGCTACAGCTGCCAATCAGTGTGAAGGTGCATGGAACGAAGATGGAAAAGGTGTGTCAGTTTCTGATATTTGTACAGGAGGAAAATTTGGACAGAGCAAGCGAATTACTCCGGTGCTGGAGGAGGGGACATTTTATCCGAGTCACGAGGGGATTCGTCACTATGAAAAGTTCCGAGAGGACATCGAACTATTTGCGGAAATGGGATTCAAATGCTATCGTTTTTCAATTGCATGGACAAGAATTTTCCCAAACGGCGACGAGAAAGAGCCAAACGAGGCAGGTTTAAGACACTATGAGGAAGTGATTGATGAATGTCTGAAATACGGAATTGAACCGATCATTACTATCTCGCATTATGAAGTACCATTTGGATTGACGAAGAAATGTAATGCATGGGTGAGCAGAGAAATGATCGATTATTATCTCAATTATTGCCGCGCAATTTTCGAGCGTTATAAAGGGAAGGTAAAATACTGGCTTACATTTAATGAGATCAACAGCTCTGTGGCACCGATGGGAGTGCTTTTGAATCAGGGAATCTTAAATGATTTGGAAAATCCTACGGTGTTCATGGAACAGCCGGACATTCCGCAGCAGAGATTTCAGGGACTTCATCACATGTTCGTTGCATCTGCACTTGCCGTGAAAATGGCGCATGAGATTGATCCGGAATATAAAGTCGGAAATATGATGATTTACGCGGCGAGTTATCCGCTGACATGCAATCCAAAGGATGTTCTTGTCTGCCAGAAATACAATCGTCTTTACAATTATTACTGCGCAGATGTGCAGGCATACGGAGCATATCCGGCATATGCAGATTCTCTTCTGAAAGAGATGGGAGTTGTGTTGGAGAAAGAAGCAGGAGATGAAGAAATCTTAAAGAACGGAACAGTAGATTTTATCACATTTTCTTATTATATGTCTTCTTGCCAGACGGCAGACTCAAAAGAAAAGAGCGGGGAGGGAAATATCCTCGGAGGAGTTTTAAATCCATATCTGAAAGCCTCAGACTGGGGATGGCAAATTGATCCGGAAGGACTGCGTTATGCGTTGAATGACTTAAGTGACAGATATCATTTACCACTGATGGTTGTAGAAAACGGATTGGGGGCAAAAGACGTACTGGAGGAGGACCAAACAGTAAATGACGACTACCGCATCGATTATCTCAGACAGCATATTGAACAGATGAAGCTTGCGGTGGAAGATGGAGTGGATCTGATGGGATACACACCGTGGGGCTGCATTGACCTTGTATCTGCATCTACCGGAGAATATGCAAAACGTTACGGAATGATTTATGTGAGAAGATATGATGACGGAACAGGAGACTTTGCACGCCTGAAGAAAAAATCATTTTACTGGTATCAGCAGGTGATCAAAACAAACGGAGGAGAATTGTAATCAGATTGGAAAAAGAGATGCATTGTGTCGGTGCATCTCTTTTGGTCAAAAATATTGTAATCTGGGACTTATCGTGCTATGATTAATTCTACAAATCAAACATTCTATATTTTCTAAAATTCCGTGGCGTTCGTCACAAGAAATCCGATTTGTATTTTATGAAAAAGTTATAGTTTATTCTGTATTAAAAAGGTAGGTGGCGCCTATGAAAGTATGCTCTTTTCATTGATTCATAGATTTGTATTTGATAAAATGTAAAGGAGGAAAACATTTGGTAGAACATAAGATAAATAAGAAGTATAAAGACAGGGTATTCCGAGTTATTTTCCATGAGAAAAAGGATTTGCTGGAGCTTTACAATGCGATCAATGACAGCAATTATACGAATCCCGATGATTTAACTATCACAACGATTGAAGACGTGGTCTATATGGGGATGAAAAATGATCTGTCCTTTATCATTGGTGATGTGATGAATCTTTATGAACATCAGAGCTCGTTCAGTCCCAACTTACCGTTGCGTGGCTTATTCTATTTTTCATCGTTGTATCGGGAGTACATTGAGCCGGTGAAATATCGATTGTATTCTACATCGCCACTACATATTCCGTTCCCACAGTATATTGTATTTTACAATGGAACAAAAAAGGAGCCGGAACGTCAGGAGTTGAAGTTGAGTGATTTGTTTATTGAGGACAAAGGGGAAATGAATCCAGCACTGGAATGTACAGCAGTTGTGCTTAATATTAATTTGGGGAAGAATCGAGAATTGATGGAAAAGTGTAAGCAATTGAGAGAATATGCAGAGTTTATCGCAATAATCCGCAAGTATCTTGCAGAGGGGATGCAGTTTGAAAAGTCAGTGGAGATTGCAGTGGATAATTGTATTAAAAATGGAATTCTTGCAGATGTACTTCAAAAAAATCGAGCGGAGGTCGTAGATATGATTTTGACAGAATATGACGAAGAAGAATTTCGAAAAGCCTTGAGGGAAGACTTACTAAATGAGGGATTGGCTGAAGGGATTAAAGCAACAATTCGTATTTGCATGAAATGTAATATTTCTAAAGACCAGGCAAGGAAGAATTTGATGGAAGAATTCTCATTGTCACAAGAAGAAATAGAAAAGTACTTGGATAAGTATTGGAAGTAGAGTGATGTGTGACTACAGTTCACTCCACGCCATTTACTATTGACTGATGTGCGAACTGTAATAAAAAAGAAAAATGGGAATCTTGACACCGAGAAAATCCTGTGATACGATTTTCACATGTGAAATAACATTAAAAACAGGAAACGCAATGATGGAAAGAGTAGATATTTCAGACATTTACAGAGAAGTCTCATGAAGCTGAGAAGAGACGATGAAAGAGATATCGAAGATGGCTCCTGAGCGGTGTGCCAAGCTGAAAGATTTTAGTGAAGCACAAAGGGATCGCCCTTTACAGCGACAGAGTATGGTGTATGAGCATACTTGATAAGGTTTATACTGTGAAGTATAAGCGAAGAGAAGTGGTAACACGGTATCAGACCCGTCTTCTTAACTTTTGTTGGGAAGATGGGTTTCATTTTTTATACAAAAAGGAGTAGGAACATGGACAAGAAGAAATTTTATATGACGACAGCGATTGCCTACACATCGGGCAAGCCGCATATTGGAAACACATATGAATTTGTACTTGCAGATGCGATTGCAAGATACAAGAGAAGTCAGGGATATGATGTATTTTTCCAGACAGGAACTGACGAACACGGACAGAAAATTGAGTTGAAGGCGGAGGAAGCAGGCGTTTCACCAAAGGAATTTGTGGATAAAGTTGCCGGGGAAGTAAAGGCGATTGCCGATATGATGAATACTTCTTATGACAAATTCATTCGTACAACAGATGATTACCATGAGAAACAAGTTCAGAAGATTTTCAAAAGATTATATGAACAAGGTGATATTTACAAAGGACACTACGAAGGAATGTACTGTACACCTTGTGAGTCATTTTTCACAGAATCTCAGTTAGTAGACGGGAAATGTCCGGACTGTGGACGCGAGGTGCAACCAGCACAGGAGGAAGCATATTTCTTCAAAATGAGCAAATATGCGGACAGACTGATTGAGCACATTAACACGCATCCGGAATTTATTCAGCCGGTTTCCCGTAAAAATGAGATGATGAACAATTTCTTATTGCCGGGGCTTCAGGATCTTTGTGTATCGAGAACTTCATTTAAATGGGGAATTCCGGTAGACTTTGACCCAAAACATGTTGTATATGTATGGCTTGATGCGCTGACAAACTACATCACTGGTATTGGTTATGACTGTGACGGCGAGAGCACAGAACAGTTCAAAAAAGACTGGCCTGCTGACTTGCATTTGATTGGAAAAGATATCATTCGTTTCCATACAATTTACTGGCCGATTTTCTTGATGGCATTGGATTTGCCATTGCCGAAACAGATTTTCGGACATCCATGGCTTTTGCAGGGTGACGGAAAGATGAGTAAATCGAAAGGAAATGTAATCTACGCAGACGAGCTTGTGAATATGTTCGGTGTGGATGCTGTCCGTTACTTTGTGCTGCATGAGATGCCATTCGAAAATGATGGTGTAATCACATGGGAGCTGATGGTAGAGCGTATGAACTCTGATCTTGCAAATACACTTGGAAATCTTGTGAACAGAACAGTTTCCATGACAAATAAATATTTTGGCGGAAGCGTGACTGACAAGGGAGTAGCAGGGGATGTAGATGCAGACTTGAAGGCGGTTGTAGACGGCACTCCGGCAGCTGTCGAGGAGAAGATGGACAAACTTCGTGTGGCAGATGCGATCACAGAGATTTTCAATCTCTTCAAACGTTGCAACAAATACATTGATGAGACAATGCCTTGGGTACTTGCAAAAGATGAAGCGCAGAAAGATCGTCTTGAGACAGTGCTTTATAACTTGATTGACAGCATTTCTAAGGGAGCAGAATTATTGTCATCCTTTATGCCGGAGACAGCTGAAAAGATTCTTGCTCAGTTGAACGGCGGAAATGTAACAGATAAGCCGGAGATCTTATTCCAGAGACTTGATTTGGAAGAAGTGATAAAAAAAGTGGAAGAGCTTCATCCACCGGTAGAGGAAGAAAAAGAAGAGGAAGGAATTGATATCGAAGCAAAAGAAGAGATCACATTTGACGATTTCATGAAGATGCAGTTCCAGGTTGGAGAGATTATCGCTTGTGAGGAAGTAAAAAAATCGAAAAAATTACTTTGCTCGCAGGTGAAAATCGGAAGTCAGGTAAAACAGATTGTGTCAGGTATCAAAGGACATTATACAGCAGAAGAAATGGTTGGAAAAAAAGTTATGGTACTTGTGAATTTGAAGCCTGCAAAACTTGCAGGGGTTCTGTCAGAAGGTATGCTTTTGTGTGCAGAAGATGCAGAAGGTAACCTTGCGCTGATGACACCGGAAAAAACAATGCCGGCAGGCGCGGAAATTTGTTAAAATTAGTTCACGTAAAAGTCAAAAAGGGACAGGGCAAAATTCAATTGGGGACGTAGTAAAATTGAATTTTACTACGTCCCCAAAGTTGAAAGGAGAACAGAAAAATGAATAAAATCAGAATTGGTATTGTAGGTTATGGAAATATAGGACGTGGTGTGGAGCTTGCAATTGAGCGTAACGATGATATGGAGCTTGTGGCGGTTGTGACACGCCGTAATCCGGAGGATGTAAACATTCTCACGGAAGGTGTGAAAAAGGTGCATTTAGATGATGTACTTTCTCTGAAAGGAGAAGTGGATGTGATGATTCTGTGCGGGGGCTCTGCGACAGATCTCCCAGTTATGGGTCCACAGATTGCAAAGAACTTTAATATTATTGACAGTTTTGACACACACGCAAAGATTCCGGAATACTTTGCAAATGTAGATGCAGCAGCAAAAGAGGGAAATCATATTGGGATTATCTCTGTTGGCTGGGATCCGGGAATGTTTTCGCTGAACCGTATTTACGCAGAGTCTATTTTAGTACAGGGAAGCACTTACACATTCTGGGGAAAAGGTGTAAGTCAGGGACATTCTGATGCGATCCGTCGTGTAGAAGGAGTAAAAAACGGAATCCAGTATACAGTACCGATTGAAGCGGCAGTTGAAGAAGTAAGAAGTGGAAGTGAGCCGGAGCTTACGACAAGACAGAAGCATTTGCGTGAATGCTATGTTGTAGCGGAAGAAGGTGCGGACAAGGCACAGATTGAAAAAGCAATCAAGGAAATGCCAAACTATTTTGCAGATTATGACACAACAGTGACATTTATCACAGAAGAAGAATTAAAGGAAAATCACAGCAAAATGCCTCACGGTGGTTTTGTGATCCGCACAGGAGAGACAGGAAGAGAAGGAAATAAACATGTGATTGAGTATTCTTTGAAACTGGATTCAAATCCGGAGTTTACTTCAAGTGTTTTAGTTGCTTATGCAAGAGCGGCATACAGACTTTCCGCAAATGGTGAATGTGGGGCGAAGACAGTATTTGATATTGCGCCGGCATTATTGTCACAGAAGACTCCGGAACAGTTAAGAAAAGAGATTTTATAAGATGGAAGCAATGATATTTGAAAGCCATGCGCATTATGATGATGAGCAGTTTGAGGAAGACAGAACAGAGCTTTTAAATTCTATGCAGGAAAATGGCATTGGCACGATTATTAATGTCGGTGCCACTTTTCAATCCTGCACAGAAGTGGTACAATTGGCACAAGAGTATCCATTTATCTATGCGGCAGTAGGTGTGCATCCGGATGAAGTAGGAATACTGGATGAGGAAAAATTTGCATATTTGAGAGAACAGTGCAAGAGAGATAAGGTTGTGGCAGTTGGAGAAATTGGACTTGACTATTATTGGGATAACGAATCTCATGAGATACAGAAAAAATGGTTCCAAAGGCAGCTTGAACTGGCGCGGGAATTCAACCTTCCGGTCATCATTCACAGCAGAGATGCGGCGGCGGACACGCTTGAGATGATGCAGCAGCATGCAAAAGGACTTCGCGGTGTAATTCATTGCTTTTCGTATTCAAAAGAGATGGCGCAGGAATATGTGAAGATGGGATTTCACATCGGTGTCGGAGGTGTTGTCACATTTAAGAATAGCAAGAAACTCAAAGAAGTTGTGGCAGATATACCGATGGAAAAGATTCTGCTGGAGACGGATTCGCCGTATCTTGCACCGGCTCCGAATCGAGGAAAACGCAATTCTTCTCTGAATATTCCTTATATCGCTCAGGAGATCGCGCAGCTCAAAGGAATCAGCTACGATGAAGTTGTTAGCCGCACAGAGAAAAATGGAAGAGATTTATTTAGAATTTGAGGTAAATATATGACAAAGCCAACATTAGGCAATCCGCAAAATACAATTGAAATATTACAAAAATACGATTTTTCATTTCAGAAAAAGTTTGGACAGAATTTTTTGATCGACACACATGTGTTGGATAAAATCATCAGTTCAGCAGAGATTACGAAGGATGACTTTGTGCTGGAGATCGGACCGGGAATCGGGACGATGACACAGTATCTCGCATGTGCTGCAAGACAGGTTGTGGCGGTGGAGATCGACAAAGCATTGATTCCGATCTTGGAGGATACGTTGCAGGCATACGACAATGTGACTGTGATCAATGACGATGTGCTGAAAGTGGATATTCCAAAACTTGCAAAGGAATATAATGACAACAAGCCGATCAAAGTGGTAGCAAATCTGCCGTATTATATTACGACACCGATTATTATGGGCTTGTTTGAAAGCCATGTACCGATTGAAAGTATTACTGTCATGGTGCAAAAAGAGGTGGCAGATCGGATGCAGGTGGGACCGGGGACCAAAGATTACGGGGCACTTTCCCTCGCTGTGCAGTATTACGCAGAACCATATATTGTTGCGAATGTGCCGCCGAATTGTTTTATGCCAAGACCAAAGGTTGGTTCGGCAGTCATTCGTCTGACACGTCATAAAGAACCGCCGGTACAAGTTGAAAATGAAAAATTAATGTTCCAGATTATCCGTGCTTCTTTTAACCAGAGAAGAAAAACACTTGCCAACGGACTGAATAATTCGCCGGAGATTCATCTTCCGAAAGAAGTGATCACAACTGCGATCGAAAGTCTTGGAAAAGGTCCGAGTGTGAGAGGTGAAGCTTTGACATTGCAGGAATTTGCAGTGCTTAGTGATAGAATTAATCAGCAGCTATAAACTTCACAAAGGAGGGATTCATATGCGTTATGAAATCAAAGGGGAGACATTACCGGTTGTCATCTGTTATTTGGAATCCGGTGAAAAAATGATCACAGAGCGTGGATCAATGTCGTGGATGTCACCGAATATGGAGATGCAGACGACATCAAACGGAGGTATCGGAAAAGTATTTGGAAGAGCATTTTCAGGAGAAGCTTTATTTCAAAATACTTACACAGCACAGGGCGGAAATGGAATGATCGCATTTGCTTCAAGCTTTCCGGGTTCTATCAAGGCATTTCAGGTATCACCTGGAAATGAGATGATTTTCCAGAAAAGTGCGTTTCTTGCGGGAGAAGCAGGTGTGGAACTGTCGATTCATTTCCACAAAAAAGTGGCATCGGGATTGTTCGGTGGAGAAGGATTTATCTTGCAGAGGGTGTCTGGAATAGGAACGGTTTTTGCTGAGTTTGATGGTCATGTAGTGGAATATGAACTGCAGCCGGGACAGCAGATCGTAATTGATTCAGGACATCTTGCGGCGATGACACCAAGCTGCCAGATGGACATTCAGACAATCAGAGGATTAAAAAATGTCGTATTTGGAGGAGAGGGACTGTTTAATACAGTGATTACGGGACCTGGACGCGTTTGGCTTCAGACGATGCCGATCAGTAATGTGGCGGGAGCATTGAGACCATATTTTCCGACGAGCAATTAGAATATTTTGAAAAAAGAGACAAATTTTACAAAAATTTGTCTCTTTTTTAAGAAATCGTTCATGATATATTTGTTGTTTTTTTATTTACAATTTAGTATAATAAACTACAATACTTTAAAGACGGAAAGGGGAATGGCTATGGCAAATTCAATAGACGAGTTATTGTTTGACATTACACCAGAGATTTTGCAGCTTGCAAAATTGTGTGAAGAAAGCAATGCAATTGAAAAAGAGTTATATACAGAATATCAGGTAAAAAGAGGCCTGCGTGATGTCAACGGAAAGGGTGTTCTCGCCGGGCTGACTAACATTTCTGATGTCTGTGCATCTCAGATTGTAGACGGTGAGGAAGTACCGTGTGAGGGAAATTTGTATTACCGGGGTTACAATATCAAGGATCTGGTGAATGGATTTTTGGCAGAGGGACATTACGGATTTGAAGAGACGACATATCTGCTGTTGTTCGGGGAACTTCCGACAGAAGGGCAGCTGAAGAGATTTACAGAAGCATTGTCAGAGAGAAGAACACTTCCACCGAATTTTGTGCGTGATATTATTATGAAAGCACCAAGCAGAGATATGATGAATAGTTTGTCACGCTCTATACTGAATCTGTATTCTTACGATGAAAAAGCGGATGACACATCGATTCCGAATGTTCTGCGCCAGTGTCTGAATTTGATCAGCCAGTTCCCGATGTTAATGGTATATGGCTATCATGCTTACAATTATCGCAGAGGTGAAGATTTATATATCTATGCACCATTAAAAGAACTGTCTATGGCGGAAAATATTTTAATGATGCTTCGTGAAGATCGGAAATATACACCATTAGAGGCAAAGATTCTGGATATGGCATTAGTATTACATATGGATCACGGCGGTGGAAATAACTCGACCTTTACGACACACGTTGTAACTTCATCCGGAACAGATACCTATTCTACAATGGCTGCAGCGATGGCATCTTTGAAAGGACCAAAGCATGGTGGCGCCAATATTAAGGTGACACAGATGTTTGAGGATATGAAACAGCATGTGTCAGATTGGGAAGACCAAGATGCAGTCCGAAAATATTTGGAAGATCTGCTTGATAAAAAAGCATTTGATAAAAAAGGGCTGATCTATGGAATGGGACATGCAGTATATTCTGTTTCTGACCCAAGAGCAGATATCTTTAAAAAATTTGTAAAGCAGCTTGCAACGGAGAAAGGCTGCGAAAAAGAATATGCTTTGTATGAGATGGTAGAGCATATGGCGCCAGAAGTGATTGGGGAAAAACGTAGAATTTACAAAGGTGTTAACGCAAATGTCGATTTTTACAGTGGTTTGGTATATGGAATGCTTGGGCTTCCAAAAGCGCTTTATACACCGATTTTTGCGGCAGCACGTATCGTAGGTTGGAGTGCACATCGGTTAGAAGAGCTGAAGAATGTGGATAAGATCATCCGTCCGGCTTACAAGCCATTGTGTCCGCACAGAGATTATATAAGAATTCATGATAGATAGCAGATGATGTAAATGAACAAAAGAGTAGTGAAAAACGAATTTTATTATCCATCCAAAGACGGCACCACGCAGATCCATGCAATTGAGTGGATACCGGATGGAAAAGTGGCGGCGGTATTGCAGATGTGCCATGGCATGGTGGAGCATATTGACCGTTACGATGAATTTGCACGATTTCTAGCAGAAAAAGGATATTATGTTGTGGGCCATGACCATCTAGGTCATGGCAAATCTGTCACGTCAAAAGATAAGCTTGGATTTTTTCATGAATCCAAAGGAAATACCTACGTGATAGGAGATATTCACCATTTGAGAAAGATAACGAAGAAAAAATATAAAGATGTACCATATTTTATGCTGGGACATAGTATGGGATCTTTTCTGCTTCGACAGTATCTTGGATTATATGGGGATGGCATTTCGGGAGCCATTGTGATGGGAACTGGAAGCAAGTCCAATCTGCTTCTTACAGCCGGCAAAGTGCTATGTCGTATTATTGCTTTTGGAAAAGGCTGGGAATACCGCAGTAAATTGGTGAACAATATGGCGTTTGGCGGTTTCAATAAGAAGTTCTCACAAGAGACAAATGGTTCGGACTGGCTGTCAAGGAATCCCGTTAATTCTCAAAAGTATGCAAAAGATCCGTTATGCAGCTTTGTGTTTACCGTAAACGCTTATTATCAGATGTTCTGTGGAATACTGGCAGTAAACCATCAGGAAAAAAATGGAAAGATACCAAAGACACTTCCTATATTTTTGGTTGCTGGAAAAGACGACCCTGTTGGTAACTTTGGAAAGAGTGTGGAAAACATTTATAAAAATTACAAATCATGTGGAATAGAAGATGTTTCTATGAAGTTATATGAAAATGACCGCCATGAGATTTTAAATGAAGTGGATCGTAGTCTGGTTTTTGACGATTTGCTGACTTGGATGGAAAAACGAAAAAGATAGACAAAAAAAGAAAGCTGTGACAGCTTTCTTTTTTGGTTATTTAAAGGAATGAGAGTAAAGTGTACATCTTCGAGTTACCCCGAAGATGAATTACTTTATGAGGGGGGAGATAGTTGTTCTATCAACTATCTGACTCTAAGTATA
>OLWE01000957.1_pt1 | contig 13683 bp, 9 predicted proteins | sample 1673591 | NCBI WGS metagenome assembly OLWE01 (sample SAMEA103958116, study PRJEB25191) | human gut metagenome | biome: human-associated habitat [ENVO:00009003]; feature: intestine environment [ENVO:2100002]; material: feces | place: Germany | collected 2013/2015 | reverse complement strand
AGAATTGTCCTTCAGATATTTTGGCTGGATGATTGTCTCATTGCCACTCTGATAGGAAATGAGTTCATCATTCTTCTGCTTCTTGCTCGGATTCTGCTCTCTTAAGGCTGCATTGGCTTCTTTCAGATAGCGCAGTGTCACAGTATTATTGGCATCAATTTTTCCGGCATTCCGCAGTGATTTCTTCGCAAGATCATAGCGTCCTTCCTGAATATATAAAAGCGCCAGAAGCTGATGTCCACTCACCAGCTTTGGATTCAGCGACAATACTTTTTTCAACTGAATGATTGCAAGATCACGGCTGTTCTGCTTGCAGTAAAGCAATGCCTGATTGTATTTCTTGATCGTCTGATTGACAGAATCCAGTCTTGCCTGATTCTTCTGCACTTCATCTAAGTACCTGCTCGCAAGATTATCCTTCGGCTGATAATTCTTACTGATCACCCACTCCGTGAGGGCAGTCACCACTTCTCCCATCTCGTAGTAGATCAATCCAAGCAAATTTCTTGCATCAATATTTAATTTATTAAAACGCAGACTGATTTTCAGGCTCTCAATTGCCCCTGACAAATCCCTGACACCGGCTTTCTCCAATGCATCATTGTAATAGGCATTGGATGCCATCAAAATCTTTTTGTATACTTTTACATTCGTTCCGCAGTTCTGACAGTTATCTCCCTTGCCAAGTTCTGCACCGCAATTATAACATCTCATGAAAAACCTCTCTATCTGTCATGCCACTGTGCATGTGATCTACCTGTTATCTGTTCTGCTGCTTTAATTCCTGCAGCATTTCCTGCATAACATCCGTCATGTCTGTCAGCTCATGATTATAGATTGCCTGCTCTGCCTCTTCCACTTCCAGACTTGGTTTGAATTTTTTTAGTTCTTCTTCAAAATTAAGCATGCTTTTTTCCTCCCACTATTAATTCTTTGAGCATCCCGACCAGATACAATGACCCAAGGCAATACACCCTGTCATTCTCCCCTTTTTCTTTCAGCGCCATGCAAAACGCCTTTTCGAGATTCTCCTCTTCTATAATCTTTTTATCTGTATATTTCCGAAAAACACCGGCAAGCTCCTCTGTGCTCACCCCGCGTTCATTCTCAATCTGAGTCAAAATATACTCTTTGGCATCTATTGTTTCACAAAGCATTCGTATCATCGTTTCATATTCTTTTTCTTTTACCGCTGAGAACAAAATAATTTTTTCAAAATTATTTTCCTGTTGTGCGTTCACACTCTCCACAAATACTTCGACTGCACCAGGGTTATGCGCTCCATCTAAGATGACCCCAGGCAGGATCTCCTCCATCCTCCCCTCCCAGTGAGTCTTGTAAAGAGCCTCTTTCCACCGGTTCAAATGCTTTTCTTCTTTTACAAGATACCGCATTGCTTCCAATGCGAGCATTGCATTTTCCACCTGATAAAGTGCTTTTGTACCAAGTTTCCAAATACTATTCTCATAATACGCATTTGTAATTGAAAATGCAATATCTTTACTCGTGATTTCCTGAATTTCGTACGCATTTTTCGAGATTTCTCTACAAGGCGCTCCGACCTTTTCTGCAAACTCTCGAATCACTTTTGCACTCTTTTCTTCTTTTCCTATATAAATTATCGGAACATCGCGCTTTAAAATCCCGACCTTCTCTGCCGCGATCTCCTCAATCGTCTCTCCCAATATTTCTGTATGGTCCAAACTGATCGATGTGATGATCGTCAAAAACGGAACATCAATTGCATTTGTCGCATCCAGCCTTCCGCCGAGTCCTGTTTCCAGTATAATGTACTCCACCCCACTGTCTGCAAATGCAGTCATCGCCATCGCGAATAAAAACTCGAAAAAAGTCGGATGTGGTTTTCCATCGGCTTTCATTTTCTGCACAGCTGCAAACACAATATCAAATGTACTTAAAAACATCTCATCGCTGATTTCTTCTCCATCGATACGAATCCGCTCATTCATCTTCACAAGATGCGGAGATGTAAAAAATCCGACAGTCTTTTTTTCAGTCAAAAGAAGCGACTGCATATATGCACATACCGATCCTTTTCCATTTGTCCCAGCAACATGAATGATCTTTTTCCCTTTCTCCGGGTTACCAAGAATCCTCAAAAAATCTTTTGTGTGTTCCAAACTGTTTTTCTTTGTAAATTTCGGTATCTCTAAAATATACGTAATCGCTTCTCTATAATCCACTTATCTCACCATCATTTTCTTGTGTATTTTCTATCTATTGTTCTGTATTCTCTGTTGTTGTACCCTCCGTCTGATCAACGGTCGTATCCGGTGCCTCCACCAGTTTTCCACCTTGATAAATATACTGTTTCGATGTCCTGAAAATTCGATTGCTCGAGCCGACCTGACTGACTTCAATCGTATCGCCCTCTTTTATCTCAGTATCCAAAATATCGATTCTCGTATTATTTAAAAATGTCGTCTTTTGTTTTTCACCATTGACATAAACTTTACTTGACTTCGTAAAGTTCTCTCCGTACAGGCTGTAACTTCCATCCATCTGTGCAATCAGTTCGCTCAACGTCACATCAAGCACACCCATCTGCATATGTCCTTCTTTTATCGGATTGTTTTCTTTTCCGCCATATACGTACTGCTCTCCATATAAAATATCATACTGCAGCAATTCCAGGTCTGACAAATAGTGTTTTGTCTGACGTCTTGTCTGATGATAGTTAAAAATCGTTCCCGCATGAATATCCAATCTGTCAAATACATCTGCCATAATCTGATAAGACGGAATATTGCGGTCTTCTTTTTGCAGTCCGATATTGTCCCAGATTACATAGTTGGTATTGTACAGATAACGGCTCTTCAGATCTTTTGCTTCCAATCCCATTGTAGGAAGGTGATCCCCGTACAGTACAAGCACTGTCGGCTCTCCTCTTTCTTTTAATTTCTGTAAAAGTTCCCCAATAAACTGGTCAGTCTCATACAGCTGATTCACATAGTATTCCCACGCATTTGTACGACCTTCATCCTCAATTCCACTGACTGTGATTCTCGGGTTCTCCAGCACTTTTTCTTCCGGATAATCACCGTGTCCCTGCACTGTGATGCCAAACACAAAATCCTGCTGCTCTGTGGAATCCATCGCATTTAAAATATGCTGTGTCAAAATATCATCTTTTGCCCATCCATTTTCTGTCACCTGTAAAATATTCATGAACTCTTTACTTGTGTACGTGTCAAATCCAATATTGTTAAACACATCTGCACGGCTATAAAAATTTCCACCATTGTTGTGTAATGCGTGTGTGCCGTATCCAAAATTTTCAAGCGCGGTTGCCGCACTCTCTGCCGTCTGATATTTCAAGACCGTTTTATATGGATATTCTCCAGGTCCGAAATAACGAAGGTTCATTCCGGTCAGCACTTCAAACTCTGTATTGGCGGTTCCCGCACCGACAGAAGGCACTTTGAAATACCCTGTGGAATAATTTTGCATCAACTTTCTGAAATTCGGAATTGGGTCTTCTGATGTTGTGAAAAACTCCACTTCACTTGGGTCAAAGAAAGATTCCAGCTGAATAAAAATAATATTCGGCATCTCTTTTCTGCCTGTTGTTGCCTCTGTAATCTTCCCGTCATTACTGATCTGTTCAATTGTCTCTTTACTGTAATTATTCGGCTGAGAAATTCCTGTATTAAACACACTTGCACTAAAGCAATACGGAAATCCATAATCCTGATACGCAAATGCGATATTCCCAAAATAATTTGAGACTACACGCTTATTGATTGCCAGATTTGTGATCAATCCGGTAATTCCAAAGCAGAACACAATTCCGATCAGCGCAATAATACGATGCATCTTTCCCTGGTATTGTCCGCCTCTTCTCCACATGGATATGAGCCACACAACAACTGCAATGATTCCTACAGCCAGCATCATGCCCTCAAATCCGGAAAAATATTTATCAAATAATGTCACCGCATCGCCTGCAACCTTTAAATCCTGTGCATTGAATGGTGTTACCCTCACCATCAGCATATAGCCATTTGTAATACCAAGTATCATCCAGAAAGCGGTAATCAATATACGCACAAAAACACGTCTTCTCACCAAATATACGAGTAAAAATGTAATAAATATCAAGTACGTATTAAACAAAAATGTCCAAGGCGAACCGACCATATAATCCCATGCGGCAAAAAACGAGTGTCTTGAAATTGATTCAATCACAAGGTTGATCAGACACGCGTACAACACATGCAGCAAAAGTGAAAATCGGTTCATGACTTTGTAGACAGGCTGCATTTTTTTCGCAAAAGCACTGTTTCTTCTCTTTTCCAAAATTGCTTCTCTTCGAAGTTTCTTTTTATGCCAATATTCTTTGATATCTTCCTTTTTTAAATGTCTTAGTTTTTGAAATTTCCCCTTTATATCTGGTTTCCTGATGTGGATTCGTTTCATACTCTAACCTCACCTATATTTCCTGACTTTCGCAGGACTTATTTTTGAAGTCCTGCAAGTCTTTCTTTTACCTGTTCCATCATTTGTGTATATTTTTCTAATTTTGCCTTTTCTTCATTAATCTTAGCTTCCGGCGCTTTGCTGATGAATTTTTCATTGCCAAGCATTCCGTTTACACGAGCAAGTTCTTTCTCTAATTTTGCTTCTTCCTTTTTCAGACGTTCAATTTCCTGTTCAAAATCTACCAGTTCTGCCAACGGAAGATATACAACTGCATCTGTCACAACAACGGAAACTGCATCTTCAGCAACGCCTTCCTTGTCTGACTGAATCACAATCTCACTTGCATTCATTAAAGGAGCAGAAGAGATTTTGATTTCTTCCAAACCATTTCTCAATGTCTCATTCTCGCATACAATAAATGCTTTTGCTTTACGGCTAGGTGCAACATTCATCTCTGCGCGCACGTTACGCACACCACGAATTACTTCTTTCATGTGTTCTACCACATTCTCTTCTGCCGCAAAATTCCACTCTTCTTTATATTGTGGCCATGTTGACATCATCAAAGACTCTTCTTCCGGCACTAATGCACTGTAGATTTCCTCAGACACAAACGGCATAAACGGATGTAACAATTTCAAGCCGTTTGCCAATACTGTTTTCAAGGTCCATAATGTCGCATTTGCAGCTTTTGCATCTTCATCTGCATGATACATACGATATTTTGCAAGCTCAATATACCAGTCACAGAACTCATCCCAGATAAAGTCATATACTTTCTGAAGTGCGATTCCAAGCTCAAACTTATCCATATTCTCTGTCACGTCTTTTGCAAGTGTATTCACTTTTGAAAGAATCCACTTATCTGTCGGTGTCAACTCACCCAGATCCGGTGTTGTAATTGTCTTATCTTCCATGTTCATCAAGATAAAACGAGATGCATTCCATACTTTGTTCGCAAAGTTTCTGTTTGCCTCAACTCGCTCATCATAGAAACGCATATCATTTCCCGGCGCATTTCCTGTCACAAGCGTCATACGAAGCGCATCTGCACCGTATTGTTCGATCACTTCCAACGGATCAATTCCGTTTCCAAGTGATTTACTCATCTTACGTCCCTGTGAATCACGCACAAGTCCGTGAATGAATACTGTGTGGAACGGTGATTTTCCTGTGTGTGCAAACGCTGAGAATACCATACGGATTACCCAGAAGAAAATGATATCATATCCTGTCACAAGCACATCTGTCGGATAGAAGTAATCCAATTCCTCTGTGCTGTCCGGCCAGCCAAGTGTTGAGAACGGCCAGAGCGCTGAACTGAACCATGTATCAAGTGTATCTTCATCCTGTGTAAAATGTGTACATCCACAGTGCGGACATACTTCCGGCATCTCTCTTGCCACTACAAATTCCCCGCACTCGTCACAATAGTAAGCAGGAATTCTGTGTCCCCACCAAAGCTGTCTTGAAATACACCAGTCACGGATATTTTCCAGCCAGTGCAGATAAATCTTGTCAAAACGTTCAGGAACAAATTTTAATTCTCCAGCCTTTAACGCATTGATCGCCGGTTTTGCAAGTTCTTCCATCTTCACAAACCATTGTTGTTTAATCAACGGTTCCACTGTTGTGTGACATCTGTCATGTGTTCCTACATTGTGTGTGTGGTCTTCGATTTTCACAAGGTATCCCTGCTCTTCCAAATCTGCCACGATTGCTTTTCTTGCCTCATAGCGATCCATGCCTGCATATTTTCCACCATGTTCATTGATTGTCGCATCATCGTTCATGATATTGATCTCCGGCAAGTTGTGACGTTTTCCAACTTCAAAGTCATTCGGGTCATGCGCTGGTGTAATCTTCACCGCACCTGTTCCAAATTCTTTGTCTACATAGTAGTCTGCCACAATCGGAATCTCTTTATTTACCAATGGAAGTAATACGTTCTTTCCAACAATATCTTTATATCTGTCATCATCCGGGTGAACTGCGATTGCAGTATCTCCAAGCATTGTCTCCGGACGTGTTGTCGCAATCTCAAGGAAACGGTCTGTTCCTACGATTGGGTATTTGATATGCCAGAAATGTCCTGCCTGTTCCTCATGCTCTACTTCCGCATCAGAAAGGGAAGTTTTACATACCGGACACCAGTTGATAATTCTGGAACCTTTGTAAATATATCCTTCTTCATACAACTTGATGAACACTTCTTCTACTGCTTTGGAGCATCCCTCATCCATTGTGAAACGCTCTCTGTCCCAATCACAAGATGTTCCCAGTTTCTTAAGCTGCTGTGTGATTGTTCCGCCGTACTCTTCTTTCCATTCCCAGGTTCTCTTTAAAAATCCTTCACGTCCCAGCTCTTTTTTGTCAATTCCTTCTTCTTTTAACTGGTTTGTAACCTTTACTTCTGTTGAGATTGCCGCATGGTCTGTTCCCGGAATCCAAAGTGCATTGTACCCCTGCATTCTCTTATAACGAATTAAAATATCCTGTAATGTATTGTCAAGTGCGTGTCCCATATGCAGCTTACCCGTAATATTCGGTGGCGGCATAACAATTGTAAATGGTTTCTTGCTTCTATCTACTTCTGCGTGAAAATATTTATTCTCACACCATCTTTCATAAAGTTTCGTCTCAATCTCCTTTGGATTATATGTTTTCTCTAAATTTTTACTCATTACTTCCTCCTTGTAAATCCCTCTCATGATTCGTATTATTCGTAATAAAAAGCCCTTTACATCATGAAAATGTAAAGGGCGAATAATCGCGGTACCACCTTTGTTATATACGAAATCTTTCATATATATCTCGTCGGTTCTTTAACGTGAACCACCCCGTGACTTCCTACTTTGACCTTATTATATAATTATACACAGTTCAGAAATCCGGTTCGAAAGCTACCTTCTACATTTCTATCTTGAAACCACCTTTCAGCCTAAGAGCGGTTCTCTCTTTCAAGCGACTTATGTGTACTCCTCTTTCTCATTACCTTTTGCTTTAGAAACTACTGAATATATTATCCTCGAAACAACCATTTGTCAAGCTGTTCCAAAATTCTTCATACATTTTTAAGATTACAGTTCTTCCCTCAACTCACTCACCGTCTCCACAATGCAATCTGCACCATACCGTTCAAATTCTTCTCTGCTTCCATATCCGTAAAGTACACCGATGCAGGAAAGTCCATGCTCTTTCGCTCCGATAATATCATGCTCCCGATCTCCGATCATGACAGCCTGTGAATATTCTTTTATATTCATCTTCTCTAATGCATATGCGATCACATCGCCTTTTTTCACTCTTCGTCCATCCAGCTCACTTCCTGCCACATAAGAAAAGTAAGAATCCAAATGAAAATGCTCCAATATTTTCTGTGCATAGACTCCCGGCTTTGAGGTCGCAAGAACAATCTCTTTTCCACTTGTTTTCAGTTCCTTTAACAGATTTTCCACCCCGTCATACACTTTGTTTTGAAACATTCCACACGGTTCAAAATATTCCCTGTATTTTTCCACCGCAAGGTGTGCATCATCCTCACTCAGTCCATAATATTGCATAAAAGAATCCTTGAGCGGTGGTCCAATGAACTTGCATAATGTGTCCAAATCTTCCACATCGATCCCAAAATGTTTCAATGCATATGCAACCGACTTCGTGATTCCTTCTTTCGGGTCTGTTAATGTTCCGTCCAAATCAAACAAAATATATTTGTAATCTCTCATCTTGTCCTCCTGTTACGCTAAATGCCCCGCATCTTCTGTTTCACATTCCACTGTCCAATCACTTCATTTACTGTTGAGACAGTGACAAATGCATTCTCATCAACCGAATGTAGATAATTCAATACTTCCGCATATTCATTTCTTGTAAGAATCGTCACCAATTCTATCTTTTCTTCATTATTATATCCACCAATTGCCGGATACAATGTCACACCACGGTGTAATTCGTGGACAATAAAATTTTGTAATTCTTTATACTGTTCTGTAAGAATACAGATTCGTTTTCTTCTGTTAAATCCATCAATAAAATGGTCCAGAACAATTCCATTTGCATAAGTTCCCAAAATACTCAGCACCAATGTCTTCGTATCATACACGAAAATAGAACTGATCGCCGTACACATTCCCGCAAGCGTCATCGCTTTTCCAATCTCAATATGCAGATATTTGTTCAAAAGTTTCGCCACGATGTCCAATCCTCCGGAAGATGCATTCGCATTGAACAAAAGAGCAAGTCCAACGCTCACGACAAGAATATAACAGATCGTGTCAAGCACCACATCATTTGTCAGCGACTTGTTGTTCGGAAAAATCAACTCAAACACATACAAAAATATCGGCATTAAAAGCGATGTGTATACGGTCTTTGCTCCGAATTCCTTTCCGATAAACAGAAAGCCTACTACAAGAAGAACCGCATTTAAAATAAATGTCATAACCGAAATTTTAAGTGGTATAAACGTCGCCAGTACCATCACAAGTCCCGACAAGCTTCCCACAACTACATTACTTGGCAGCAGGAAAAAATAAACTGCCATCGAGACAATCAATGTTCCCAACGTAATAATTACATATTCCTTTATCTTCTTTGTCCGTTCCATAAATTTTTCGAATCCCCTCTATTTTTTTGTAAAAAGAATGTCATGGTTCACCATCGTATAAAATCTGTTCTTAAACTCTTTATACTTCATCTTCGGAAGCCCCATCAGCCACATCAATTTAGTAATCGTCGCCTCCAAAGTCATATCATATGCTTCAAGCAAATTAAAGTCCTGTTTTACTTTTTTCCCAACTTCGTAGACTGTCATATTACTTCCCTCATTTGCCACCTGTGTTGTCATAACCACGATCTTCCCTCGTTCAATCCAACTGCTCATCTCTTTGTAGAACGTCTCCACAATTGTCTCAGGAAGACCTCCTACGCCAAAGCTCTCAATTACAATCGCATCATAATTTTCAAAAATGTACGTCAAAATATCTGCTTTCATTCCCGGAATCAATTTCAATACATAAATGCTTTCCTTCATATCATAATAAAACATTACGTCTTTCTCATGCGGAATAGAAGGAATATAGCGGATCACGCGCTGATCCTGAATCACAGCAGGATACGGAAAATTAATGCTTGAAAACGCATTGTAACTTTTCGCCCGCTCCTTTTTTGCTCTTGTTCCCACAATTACTTTTCCGTCAAATACAATTGTCACATCCTGTGAATCTTCATCTGCCGCATAAATAAAACTGTCAAGCAGATTCGTCTTTGCATCTGTCACATCCATATTAATCGGCTTTTGCGCCCCGGTAATGACAATCGGTTTTGAAGAATTTTGAATCATATAGGATAATGCCGCCGCTGTATATGCCAGTGTGTCTGTTCCATGGCAAATAACAAATCCGTCATACTGCGCATAATTCTTTTCGATCGTCTCTGCAAGAAGTCTCCAATGCATTGGAGTAACATTTGTACTGTCAATATTACACACCTGCAATGTATCCACATCACAGACACTTTCAACCTGCGGAATATAGGATAAAATATCCTCCGACGACAGTCCCGGTGCAAGCCCGTGTTCCGTTTGTTTTGAAGCGATTGTTCCACCTGTACCAATCATAAGAATCTTTTTTTTCATTTTCACATCAACCTCACCGTCTCATTTTAACATGTCTTTCCACGGAATACAACCACAGGATATTCTTTCTTTAAATTAAATTTTCTTCCTACTATTGTCTCTGTATTGTGGACATATGACTTTTTATGATTGCCCGGATGCTGGCATTTAAATATGGTTTTAATTCCTCATAGCTTACGGGATCATTGTCCAATATCGTGCTGTACGAGGCAGAACTTGCCAATTCAATAATGAGAAACAACATCGTATCCGGCGCTTCAATATGCACATCCGGACATTCCGCCAACAACTCCTCCAACAGGTTTTTTACTCCTGTCGCTTCTTCCTTTTGTTCAATAGCTGCCCTGAAAACTCCCCAACTCAGATTCTTCGAGACAAACCGTAGAACTGCCTTATTCTTTTTCATCTGCTCTAATACATAATCCACAATAAAAATAATTTTATCTTCAAATTTCGGAACATTCACTTTTTTCAGTTCTGTATTTGCTGCCTTAAAAAGTTTCTCTGCAGTCCTTGCAATCAGTCTGTCTCGAATTTCAAACTTGTCCTTAAAATAAAGATAAAACGTACCTTTGGCAACTCCTGCATCCTGAACAATATCATGTATCGACGTCTTGGAAATTCCTTTTGACATAAACAAATTATACGCGCTTCTAAAAAGCGCATCTTCTTTCTGCTGTTTGTTTTCATCTACTTTTCCCATGTATTTTTCCTCGCTTTGTCCATTTTCTTTCCCTATTATAATTTCCAAATGACCAAAAGTCAACTTTTCACTTCCAAATTATTGACTTGTAGTCATTTTTAGGTTATACTCTTAGATAGTTAAAAATGACTGTTAGTCATATTTGAAAAGGAGGAATTTTTATGGTGAAAGTAGGAAAAAAGATTGCAAAGCACCGAATTGCCATTCTAATTATCGGTTTTTTGCTTTTAATCCCTTCTGCTTTCGGATACTTCAACACCAGAGTCAACTACGATATCCTGTATTATCTTCCGGATAATATTGATACCATGAAAGGTCAGGAGATTCTGATGGATGATTTTGGGAAAGGCGCCTTCGCAATGGAAGTAGTCGAAGGTATGACAACCAAAGAAGTGACCGATGTAAAAAAGAAAATTGAAGCTGTAGACGGTGTTGCCGATGTCATCTGGTACGATTCAATCTCTGACCTGTCCGTTCCGATTGATTCTCTTCCAGACAAAATCAAAGACATTTTTCAAAAAGATTATTCCACACTGATGGCTATCTTCTTCGACGACACAACTTCTGCTGATAACACAATGGATGCCATCACAGAGATTCGAAGCATCACAAATAAGCAATGTTATCTTAGCAGTATGTCAGCAGTCGTAACGGATATCAAGGCACTCTCCGAAAAAGAGACTTCTATGTACGTGCTGATCGCCGTGGTACTTACATCCATTGTTCTTGCCCTCTGTACAAATTGCTGGATTCTTCCGGTATTCTTTATGCTCAGTATCGGAATGGCGATCGTATATAATATGGGAACCAATTATTTTCTTGGAGAAATTTCCTATATTACAAAAGCGCTAAGTGCTGTCCTTCAACTCGGAGTTACAATGGACTACTCGATTTTTCTGTGGCACAGTTATCAGGAAAATCAGGAACGTTTTCCAAACGACAAAGACCGTGCGATGGCACATGCCATCTCCAACACTTTTTCTTCCGTTTTGGGAAGCTCTGTCACTACTGTAGCAGGATTTATCGCACTTTGCTTCATGAGCTTCACGCTTGGAATGGATCTTGGCATCGTCATGGCAAAAGGTGTTGTCTTCGGTGTCCTCAGCTGTGTGACTATTCTTCCTTCTTTTATTTTGGTTTTTGATAAATGGATTGAAAAAACTTCACACCGCTCCCTCATTCCTAAGATGGAAAAACTGACACACTTTGTCACGGATCATTACAAAGTATTTGCCGTTGTCTTCCTGTTAGTATTAGGTCCTGCAGTCTGGGGATACACGAAAGCCGATGTGTATTATAACTTAGATGCTACCCTTCCAAAATACCTGGACAGCATAAAGGCAAACGAAAAGCTGAGCAATACCTTTGACATGAATGCGACACATATGGTTTTGGCAGACGCTGATCTGTCTTCCAAAGAGGCAAAGGAAATGCTTCAGGAGATGTCTGATGTAAAAGGTGTCAAATTTGCGCTTGGACTTGATAGTCTTCTCGGTTCTTCCATCCCGCGCGATATGATTCCGGGCGAATTGACAGAGACATTAAAACAAGGAGACTGGCAATTGATTTTAGTACAGTCTGAATATAAAGCTGCAACTGACGAAGTAAACAAGCAATGTACCGAATTAAATAAAATCATAAAAAGCCATGACAAATCCGCAATGTTAATCGGCGAAGCACCGTGTACAAAAGATCTGATTACAATCACCAACAAAGACTTTAAAGTAGTCAGTGCCATTTCGATCATTGCAATTTTCATTATCATTGCATTTGTATTCAAATCCGGCTCACTGCCACTGATTCTTGTATCTGTCATTGAATTTGCAATCTTTATCAACTTGGGAATTCCATACTATACCGGAGTGAAGATGCCGTTTATTGCATCTATCGTAATCGGTACGATTCAGCTCGGTGCGACTGTAGATTACGCAATTTTGATGACGAGCCGTTATCATAAAGAGCGTGTGGTACGAAGAAAGAGTAAGAAGGAAGCAATCGATATTGCACACAAGACTTCAATTAAGTCCATTATGATAAGTGGTATGTGTTTGTTTGCTTCAACATTCGGCGTGACGATGTCGTCAAGTATTGATATGATTAAGTCAATTTGTACGTTGTTGTCCCGAGGGGCAGTAATTAGTACAATCGTTGTTATTCTTGTTCTGCCGGCGATGCTGACAGTGTTTGATAAATGGATTTGCAAGACCACATGGGATATGCGGAAAATTGATTATTAGTTTGGAGGGACGATGACTATGAATAAGAAATTGAAAAAAACTTTACAATGTACAATGTGTGCTGTGCTTAGTTTTGGTATGGTAGTGTGCAACAGCTCCTTTGTAGAAGCGAAAAAAATCAAAAAACAGGAATCAGTTTATGTTAATGCAGCAGCCGATGGGTCGGTATCCAAGATTACCGTATCGGACTGGCTGAAGGGCGCAAATGAAACAACCGGAACCATTAATGATATTTCCGATTTGAAAAACATCTCAAATGTCAAAGGAGATGAGACATTCAAACAGAATGGTAAGGACGTTGACTGGAGCGGCGCCGGAAAAGATATTTACTATCAGGGTGAATCGGATGAAAAACTTCCGGTTGATATGAAGATTACTTACAAATTGGATGGAAAAGAAATCGCAGCAAAAGATATGCTTGGTAAAAGCGGTAAAGTGGAAATCCATGTTAGCTATACGAATAAGTCTAGCCGGAAGAAAAAAATTGATGGTAAAGAAACAACAATTTATACACCATTTGTTATGGTGACCGCAATGGTTCTCTCTTCTGACCATTTTGAAAATGTCGAAGTGGATAATGCAAGAGTAGTCAATGATGGTGATAATCAGATGATTATTGGCATGGGCGTTCCCGGAATGGCTGAGAACTTAGATTTGAGTGA
>OLWE01000941.1_pt1 | contig 13826 bp, 10 predicted proteins | sample 1673591 | NCBI WGS metagenome assembly OLWE01 (sample SAMEA103958116, study PRJEB25191) | human gut metagenome | biome: human-associated habitat [ENVO:00009003]; feature: intestine environment [ENVO:2100002]; material: feces | place: Germany | collected 2013/2015 | reverse complement strand
AATGTTAATGTTAGATGATTTAATAAAAGAAAGAGAGAACAATTATGGAGATATTATATAAAGTACATAATAATCTTTATGTTAATATGACTAATAAATGTCCATTTGCCTGTACATTTTGTCTTAGACAGACTATGGATAGAATTGGCGAGTCGGACAGATTATGGCTTGAAAGAGAACCTCTTGTAAGTGAAGTTATAGATGAATTCGCCAAATGGAATCTTGATGATTTTGGTGAAGTAGTATTCTGTGGTTTTGGTGAGCCTACAGAAAGCTGGGATAAGGTAAGAGAGGTAGCAGCATTTATTAAAAAGACTTACAATAATAAGCCAATCAGAATCAATACTAATGGAGCAGGCAACCTTATCAATGAAAGAGATATAACAAAAGAAATGGCCGGTCTTATAGATACTGTATCAATAAGTCTTAACAATCCTGATAAGGATGAGTATAACAAGCTTGTAAGAAGTAAATTCGGTGATAAGACATTTGATGAGATGATAGATTTTGCGAAGAAATGCGTCGCCAATGGGCTTAATGTTGTTATGACAACGGTTGACACAACTATATCACACGAGGAAGAAGCACAGTGCCGGATAATATGCGATAAGATAGGTGCTTCTTATAGAATACGTCCCTGGGAGTCATAATTACACGATATTCACAGTTGAAATTATACAAGGAATGTTATAGAATTAAAAAGATTATTGTGAAGATGCGAAATATTATGGTGTATATGTGTTAAGTACATTATCACCTTATCAATAGATGGCATCTGTATCTTTAGGAGGATTATTGATATGGAAAAGACAATGGAAAAGATAGTAGCTTTAGCAAAGGCAAGAGGATTCGTGTATCCGGGTTCAGAAATCTATGGTGGACTTGCTAATACATGGGATTACGGTAACCTTGGTGTTGAGCTTAAGAATAACGTTAAGAAGGCCTGGTGGCAGAAGTTCGTACAGGAAAGCCCATACAATGTAGGTGTTGACTGTGCAATACTTATGAATCCACAGACTTGGGTTGCTTCAGGACATCTTGGCGGTTTCTCTGATCCTCTTATGGATTGTAAAGACTGCCACGAAAGATTCAGAGCTGATAAGCTTATTGAAGACTGGGCAGATGAGAATAACTATGAGATAGAAGGTTCAGTTGATGCATGGTCACAGGAACAGATGAAGAACTTTATTGATGAGAAGAATATATGCTGCCCAACTTGTGGCAAGCACAACTTTACAGATATAAGACAGTTCAACCTTATGTTCAAGACATTTCAGGGTGTAACTGAGGACTCAAAGTCTGAGCTTTATCTGCGTCCTGAAACTGCACAGGGTATCTTTGTAAACTTTGCAAATATCCAGAGAACAACAAGAAAGAAAGTACCTTTCGGTGTTGCACAGGTAGGTAAATCATTCAGAAACGAGATCACTCCGGGTAACTTTATTTTCCGTGTTCGTGAGTTTGAGCAGATGGAGCTTGAGTTCTTCTGCAAGCCTGGCACAGACCTTGAGTGGTTCAACTACTGGAGAGGCTTCTGCAAGGATTGGCTCCTTAGCCTTGACATCAAGGAAGAAAACCTTCGTCTGAGAGATCATTCACCTGAAGAGCTTTGCTTCTATTCAAAGGCTACAACTGACTTTGAGTATCTCTTCCCATTCGGCTGGGGCGAGCTTTGGGGCGTTGCCGACAGAACTGATTATGACCTTAATCAGCACATCAAGACAAGCGGCAAGAGCCTTGATTACTTTGACCCTGAAACAAACGAGAGATATGTTCCATACGTTATCGAGCCTTCCCTTGGCGTTGAGAGATTGTTCCTGACAGTTGTTTGCGAAGCATACGACGAAGAGAACATCGGCACAGAGGAGAAGCCTGACGTTAGAACTGTTATGCGTTTCCACCCTGCACTTGCTCCTTTCAAGGCTTGCATTCTTCCGCTTTCCAAGAAGCTCAGCGAGCAGGCAGGCGAGCTTTATGCAGAGCTTTCAAAGCACTTCCTTGTTGACTATGACGAGGCTGGCTCTATCGGTAAGAGATATCGCCGTCAGGACGAGATCGGTACACCATTCTGCATCACATATGACTTTGATTCTGTTGAGGACGGCTGTGTAACAGTAAGAGACAGAGATACAATGGAGCAGGAGCGTATCAAGATCGACGAGCTGGTAGCTTATATCGAAAAGAAGATAGCTTTCTAGTAAAATAAAGATCTTTGCGGGCGAACGGTTTGTTCGCCCGTTTTTTATGCCCGTTTTTACAATAAAAAGCTTTACAAAATTGGCGAGTTGTGATATAATATGTTTGTATATTTTTACGAAAGGACGTCCTTGCCATAAAAAATATATTTGACTCACATTGTCACTATGACGATCACGCTTTCGATGAGGACAGATACGAAGTCCTTGACAGGCTTCTTTGCGACCCTGACTCTCCTGTAGACAAGGTCTGCCACGCTGCAACAGACGAAAGATCGTCTTTGTTCGGAATTGAAACTGCGAAAAAATATGAGAATTTCTATACCTCTGTGGGCTTTCACCCTGAGTGTATGGATACTCTTCCTGAAAATTATATGCAGGTGCTTGACGAGCTTTATTTGAAAGCCTGCTCTACTCACAAGCTTGTTGCGGTTGGTGAGATAGGGCTTGACTATCATTATGAGGGATATGACAAAGAAAGACAGATAAAGCTTTTTGACAAGCAGGTGGAATATGCTGTGAAGAAAAGTCTGCCTGTTATAGTTCACTGCCGTGAAGCCACTCAGGACTGCCTTGACGTGCTGAACAAATATGCGCCGTCAGGTGTAGTTCACTGCTTTTCAGGCTCGGCGGAGACCGCAGAGATAGTGCTTGGGCTTGGTATGTACATCGGGTTTACAGGTGCGCTTGCTTTTAAAAATGCTAAAAAAGCCAAACGTGCTCTTGAAGTTGTCCCAATGGACAGGCTTCTTCTTGAAACGGACTGCCCTTACATGGCGCCCCCTCCTTACAGAGGACAGAGGTGCGAAAGCCCTATGATAGAAGAAGTGGCAAAGGTCGTGGCTGAGATAAAAAAACTCGATCCGCAGGAAGTGCTTGACATTACAAATAGAAACGCTTGCCGCCTGTTCGGGATCGAATATGAGAAAGGATAAGAGAACAAAATGAAAGAAACTATGTATGTAGTGATACCATGCTACAATGAAGAACAAATGTTGCCTATCACAGCGGAAGCGCTTATAAAAAAGCTCGACGAGCTGAAGGCAGAAGGTCGTATCGCACAGAACAGCAAGGTCATGTTCGTTGACGACGGCTCAAAGGACAAAACGTGGGAGATAATACAGAAACTCCACGAAGCAAGCCCTGTTTTCACAGGTCTTAAGCTCTCAAGAAACAAAGGTCATCAGAACGCACTGCTGGCTGGTCTTATGACGGCGAGAAACTATGCTGATATCGTTGTTTCCATGGACGCTGACTTGCAGGACGATATAAACGCTATTGACGGCTTCCTTGATAAGAGGGCAGATGGCTGTGATATTGTTTACGGCGTTCGTTCATCGAGAGAAAAGGATACCGCTTTCAAGCGTGGAACTGCTCAGGCATATTACAAGCTTTTGGAGCATATGGGCGTTGAGATAACATATAATCACGCTGATTACAGACTTATGAGCAAAAGGGCTATAGACGCTCTGGCAGAGTTCAAGGAAGTAAATCTGTTTCTGAGAGGTCTTGTGCCTATGGTCGGCTTCAAGAGCGACATCGTTAAGTATGTAAGAAACGAGCGTGTGGCGGGCGAATCTAAATATCCGCTGAAAAAAATGCTTTCCTTTGCAGTTGAGGGAATAACCTCACTTTCTGTAAAGCCTATAAGATTTATCACCACTATCGGTATAATAGTATTTTTAGTATCACTTATAATGCTTATATATTTCCTTATAACATGGGCAGTGGGGCACACTGTTCAGGGCTGGGCTTCAACTATCACGTCTATATGGGCGATAGGCGGACTTCAGCTTTTGGCTATAGGCATTATCGGAGAATATATAGGCAAGATCTATTTGGAAACAAAGGCTAGACCTAAATTTATAATCGAAACAAATCTTGAAGAAACAGACAAGGAGTAATTAAAAATGGCAGAACTCAAGGCTAACAATCAGAAACCAAATTTCGACAACAACCCTAAGCTTATAGAAGCTATCGCAGAAATGAGAAAGAATTTCTGTGCCGAAACTCAAAACAAGGTAATAAACACAGCACTTGCCTGCACATTTCTCGTGCCTGCAATGGTAGAAAAGACAACAGAGCTTGTTGCCGACGCTGAAAACCATGTTAATTTTGAGGACAAGAGCAAGGCTAAGTTCATTCTTCTCAACAACAACAAAACAAACGGCACATTTTTCCCTGTTTTCACTTCCCCAGAGGAAGCTAAAAAACTCCAGTATGACAAGCCATTCCAGAGCTTTGCAATGAGATTTCAGGATATAGCTGCTCTCACTGAGCAGACGCCAAAGGTACAGGGCTTTGTTGTAAACCCATTTGGCGAGAACCTTCCTTTCACTCAGGAAATGCTGGAGTCTATCAAGCAGACTCTCATAAGGGTAGCAAAGGAGCGCAAGGCGGCTAAAGAAGCTGCTGAAAATGGCGAAGCTCCTAACATTGCTGTTACAAACAACGAAACAGCAGAGTAAGATACTTAAGCATATCGGAGGACGGACTGTGTTCGTCCTCTTTTTTTACCTGTCTATAAAAATCTAATTACAGAAGTCCGTGTCTTATTTTTACGAAAACTATGCTTAATATAGTTGACAAAAAACATGCTGTGTGTTATAATTGTAGTAATATGGTGGGAAATAAAGCGTGTTATTTGTGCAGTGTTCACTATCACGCACCACGCAAAAGACTAAAAGGTTCTGCTTTTAGAAATTTTTTTCGTGATCTGAGGGAGTATATATGGCTAACGAAACCGAACTTGAAAAAATTGACCGTGCTGCCGAATACTTTGAAAGATATTTTGAGTTTGAGGACGCTGTAACGGTCAGCAAGGAAAACAAGGAATATCTCAAAACATATATCCATGACAACGATTATGTTGTTAAAAACTTCAATATAAAAAATAAGATCGTTAAGGCTGTGGGCATAAGTGCGGCTATCGGCGTGGCGGCTTTCCTGCTGCTGTGGCTGCTCCTTGGCACAAAGCTTATTATAGTGGGCATTATTGCAGGTGCACTTATTTTTATCGGTGTAGGCGTTTTCGGTATCGCTCTCAACAAATATAGACTTACTGCTGCTGAACAGAAGCAGGTTGAAGTGAACGAGGGCATAAACGAACAGATAATAATGCTTGATGACAGAATAAAGCAGGTAGAACGTCAGAGAGATGATTACTACAAGGCTCTTGAAAAGAGAGTGCCTTTCATGTCACTTGACTATATGAAGAACGTTCAGCAGATAAAACAGTTTCTTGTGGACGGCAAGGCTGACACCTGCGAGGAAGCTGTGGATATGTTCGAGGAGTCGATGCTTTTACAGCAGATGACGGATATCATGACAAAGAGCGAAACTATCGAGCCTGTCAAGGACGATAAGGAACGTTTCGGCGACCCTTTGAAGATAATAAAGGAAAACAAGAAGAAACGCAAAAAGGAAAAGAAAGCAAAAAAAGACAAAAAATAACTTTTGACCGCAGCAGCATTTTACGCCGCTGCGGTCTTTCTGTGAAGATCCACAATTTGCTATAGATAGGATAATATATGAACGAGAAAAAAGATATTCTGACAAAAACATGGGTAGTAGCTGTCCTTGCGTCCATATGCTGTATGCTGTGGGGAAGTGCATTTTCCTGCGTGAAAATAGGCTACAGCCTTATGAACATAACCACCAATGACAGCGGCTCTCAGCTTGTGTTTGGGGGCATAAGATTTTTTGTGGCAGGGCTAATGGCTCTTGCCATGGGAAGCGGAGCGGAGAGAAAAATTCTCCTGCCAACAAAGACTTCCATACCAAAGATCATGATAATAAGCCTTTTTCAGACCATTTTGCAGTATTTTTTCTACTACATAGGTCTAGCCCACACAACGGGGGTAAAGGCAGCGATAATAGTTGGGGCGAACGTTTTTATTGCGATACTTGTGTCATCGCTTTTATACAAGCTTGAAAAGCTCACCGCTGTGAAAATAGCAGGCTGTATACTTGGATTTTCGGGTATCATTGTTATAAATCTCGGGGGACTTTCTGGGGTAAGCTTTAACTTTCTCGGGGACGGATTTATTTTTCTTTGCACCTGTGCATACGCTTTTTCATCGGTATATATGAAGCGCTATTCCGAAACAGAAGACCCTGTTATGCTTAGCGGCTGGCAGTTCGTTTTCGGTGGAGCAGTTCTCACTGTCATAGGCTTTTTAATGGGCGGCAGGCTTGGTCACATGAGCGCAAAGGCTTTTTTGATGCTTTTGTATCTTGCCTTTGTATCAGCGGCGGCATATTCTCTGTGGGCAGTGCTTTTGAAGCACAACCCTGTTTCAAAGGTGGCGATTTTCGGCTTTATGAACCCTGTGTGCGGAGTGCTGCTTTCAACTATCCTGCTTGGTGAAAAAGGCATTTTTGGCGTTCAGGGGATAGCCGCACTTATCCTTGTATGCTCAGGTATCTTCATTGTTCAGAGAAAAGGGAATAAATAATATTGTAACTATGCTCATATGCTTTTGCATATTCACGTTGTTTGTATGTAGGGGCGAACAGTGTTCGCCCGTTGATTTGACATTTTTGCAACAGACTGGCTCATGTGCTTATTGCATATGAGCTTTTTTATTCAAAATCGTTCTAAAGACTGTTTAAAATGTTGATTTTTATATGTAGCTGTGTTATAATGAACTGTGTATGGTTTTTTACCAATATATTATCAGTAAAGAAAAAGAGGACAAGACAATGTTTAAGAAAAACGGACTTCTAAAAAGCCCTGACAGCAAGCCAAAAGAAAAGTATCTGCTGCTGTTTGCGGTGGCTTTTATCGGCATGATGATCTCGTTCATACCGTCAATGATAGTGAACAAGGGCATCTTTCTCTACTATGGCGACTTCAACTCACAGCAGATGATGTTCTATCAGCACTGTCATGACGCTGTTCGCAGCGGAAACATGGGCTGGGATTGGGGAACGGACTTAGGCTCGAGCTTTGTTGGCTCATATGCTTTCTATCTCCTTGGCTCGCCATTTTTCTGGCTCACTACACTTTTCCCGTCAGGTGCAGTGCCTTATCTGATACCATGGCTCCTTGCGCTGAAAACGGCTATCGCCGCAATAACAGCCTACGCTTATATCAGATTTTTTGTTGACAACACAAGCGCCTGCTTTATAGGCGGTCTGCTTTACGCTTTCTCAGGCTTCCAGACCTACAACGTTTTCTTCAACCACTTCCACGACGCAACTGCGTTCTTCCCGCTTATGCTGCTGGGATTTGAGCTGTTGGTACAAAAGAACAAGAAGGGTCCGTTTGCGGTAGCGGTAGCTATATGTGCAACCATAAGCTATTTCTTCTTTGCCTGCGAGGTCGTATTCATTGTTATCTACTTCTTCCTGAGATGCCTTGACAAGGACTTTGAAATTGACATGAAGAAGTTCGGTCTGCTTATCCTTGAGGCTGTTATCGGTGTGATGATATCCGCTGTTATCTTCCTGCCGTCAGCGCTGAGCGTAATGGGCAACTACCGTGTAAACGAAAGACTTTATGGACTTGACCTTGTTATATACGGTGAAAATGTAAGAATACCAAGAATTATCCAATCGTTCTTTATGCTTTCCGATATGCCTGCAAGAATAAATATCCTTAACTCAGACAAGGCAAGATGGGCTTCAATGGCAGGCTATCTGCCTATGTTCTCAATGGCAGGCGTTATAGCGTTTATGAGAACGAGAAAGAAAGGCAAAGACAGTTGGCTTACAAAGGCTATTATCGTGTTCGGCATAATGGCTTGCGTGCCTATATTGAACTCCTCTTTCGTCCTTTTCAATGCGTCATATTATGCAAGATGGTATTATATGCCTATACTGCTTATGTGCCTTATGACAGCAAAGGTCATCGCAGAAAACAAGGACGATTTGAAAAAGGGATTTGTGCCTGTTTGTGTAGTATGTGCGATATTTATTGGCATAGGTCTGCTTCCGACAAGCGAAAACGGCGTTGTATCCTATGGCAAAGTCCCTGAATATATTGAACTTTACTACATTCAGGCTATCGTTACCATAGTAATGATAATAATGCTTGGCACGCTTATATATGTGGTCGCAGAGAAGAAGCTCGACTACATGAAGATCGCTTCTTCAATGACGGCGGTTGCGGTGGTCATCTGCATGACTTCTTCTATCGTATACGGCGTAAGTCAGGGTACTGACAACACCGACTACATCAACAGAGCAATAAACGGTGGCGACAACATCAACATGGATAAGCTGGAGTCTGGATCAGAGAACTACAATGCTGACAACAATTTCTACAGAATAGATACCTCAGAAAATGTTGACAACTGGTGTATGTTCTGGAAGCTTTCATCAATGAGATGCTTCCACAGCGTTGTTTCAACATCTATCATGGATTTCTACAGCTCTATCGGACAAACGAGAGATGTTGCATCAAGAATGGAAACTAAGGTCTATCCGCTAAGAAGCCTGTTTTCCGTAAAATACTATTTCAATGAACTTACTGAAAGTGAGAGAAAAGGTATCACAGAGGTATCGAAGCCTGAAACTCTTGCAAATCTCTACGGCTTTGAATATGTTGATACTCAGAACGGTTTCAACATTTACGAAAACAAATATTATGTACCAATGGGCTTCACATATGATTACTACTGCCTTGACAGCGACATTCAGAAGGCTTCAGAGGTAGACAAGACATCAATGCTCATGAAAGCCCTTGTGCTTACCCCTGAGCAGGCTGCAAAATACAATAATATTCTCAGCTACTACAGCTTTAAGGGTACTAACTACTCAACAGATCAGTATTATCAGAACTGCCTTGACAGACGTGCAAACAGTTGTTCATCATTCAGTTATGATTCTTACGGCTTCAACGCCAAGATCGACCTTGACAAGGATAACCTTGTGTTCTTCTCAGTTCCATATGATGACGGCTGGAGCGCAAAGGTGAATGGTCAGGACGTGGAAATAGAAAAGGTGGATTACGGCTTTATGGCTGTTCTTTGTCCAGCGGGATCAAACGACATCCAGTTCACCTACGAAACAAAGGGACTTTTCTGGGGCAAGGTAATAACAGCCGTTGGCTTCGGCTCGCTTATCGTTTACCTTGGCGCAGTGAGATTTACAGGCAGAAAGAAAAAAGAAGAAGCTCAGCCTGTTGAAAAGAACGCATAAACCTGAAAGGGAGGATATAAAATGTATCAGAACGAAAAAACTATCAGTGAAAAAGAGATATACAAGGGCAGGGTCGTTCACCTGACTTGTGATGAAGTGGAGCTTGAAAACGGCTACAAGACGCTTAGAGAGGTCATTCATCACCCCGGCGGAGTTTGCATCGTTGCTCTTGACGAGGACGAGAATGTTTATTTTGTGAAGCAGTTCCGCTATCCTTTTAAGACCGCACTTATGGAGATACCTGCAGGAAAGCTTGAATACGGTGAAGATCATTTGGAGTGCGGAAGGCGTGAGCTTAAAGAGGAGATAGGTGCAACGGCAGAAAAAATGACTTATCTTGGCTGTATTTATCCTACAGTGGCTTATGATACCGAGATAATCCATATGTATATGGCAGAGGGACTTGATTTCGGTGAGCAGCACCTTGACGAGGGCGAGTTCCTTGACGTAACAAAAATGCCTCTTGAAGAAGCTTACAAAATGATCATGGAAAACAAGCTCCCTGACGCAAAGACAACTGCGGCTATACTGAAAACTTATCTTATCAAAAAGGATATGTAGTCCATAATATTTTAACCATGCGATAAAAGAAACGGTCGAACGCTATTCGCCACTGCATATATAAAGGGTACTGTCAACGTGGCAGTACCCTTTTTTTGTGGTAAAAAAAAGAGCGCCCACGCACCGAAGTGCATGAGCGTCTTTTTTATAGTAATTTAGATTACTTTTCCTCAGTATTGTAAAGCTTAGCGTATCTGAGCAGATAATCATATCTGTCCTTAGCGTTCTGAACAGCCTTACCAAAGAGCTTCTCAGCTCTCTCAGGATTCTGTCTAGCAAGTGCGTTGTAACGTACCTCGCCCATGATGAAGTCCTTATAGTCAGCTGTTGGAGCCTTAGAATCAAGGATAAATGGATTCTTGCCCTCTGCCTTAAGACGTGGGTCGAATCTGTACAGATGCCAGTAACCAGCCTGAACAGCCTTCTTCTCCTCTGTCTGAGCAATTGACATACCACCCTTGATACCATGGTTGATACATGGAGCATAACCGATGATGATTGAAGGACCGTGATAAGACTCAGCCTCGTGGATAGCCTTGATGCACTGATTGTAATCAGCACCCATTGCAACGTGAGCTACATATACATAGCCGTAAGACATTGCGATACCTGCGAGATCCTTCTTCTTAACTTCCTTACCAGCTGCTGCGAACTGAGCGATAGCACCTGTTGGAGTTGACTTAGAGGACTGTCCGCCTGTATTTGAGTAAACCTCTGTATCGAATACGAAGATGTTTACGTCCTCGCCCTGAGCGATAACATGGTCAACGCCTGAGAATCCGATATCGTAAGCCCAGCCATCACCGCCGAAGATCCACATTGACTTCTTTCTCAGATAGTCAGCGTCCTTAAGGATCTCCTCAGTAGCCTTATTCTTTGTCTTCTTAAGAGCAGCGATAAGGTTATCTGTAGCTGCTGAGTTCTTCTCGCCGTCATCTACTGTTTCAAGATACTCTTCGCAAGCCTTCTTGAGAGCTGCTGCCTTAGTTGTCTTAGACAGCTCAAGAACCTTAGCGATAGTTCTGTTTCTGATAGTTGACTGTGCAAGGAACATACCGTAACCATACTCAGCGTTATCCTCGAACAGTGAGTTAGCCCAAGCTGGACCCTTGCCGTCCTTGTTTACTGTGTATGGAGTTGAAGGAGCTGAACCACCCCAGATCGATGAACAGCCTGTTGCGTTAGCAATGTACATTCTGTCACCAAAGAGCTGTGTAATGAGCTTAGCATAAGGTGTTTCACCGCAGCCTGCGCAAGCGCCTGAGAATTCAAGCAGTGGCTGCTTGAACTGTGAGCCCTTAACTGTTGTTGCCTTGAACTTCTCGAATACTTCTGGCTTTTCAGCAAGTGTAAGACCATAGTTGAATACTTCCTGCTCAGCGAGCTGAGTTTCAAGTGGCATCATGCTGAGAGCCTTGTTGCCCTTCTTACCAGGACAAACATTTACGCAAGAACCGCAGCCTGTGCAGTCCAGAGCAGACATTGTCATTACGAAGTTGTAACCAGGCATACCTGTCATAGCTACTGCCTTCTCCTGAGCAAGCTTAGGAGCCTTCTTCAGCTCAGCGTCTGTCATTACAACAGGTCTGATAACTGCGTGTGGACATACATATGAACAGAAGTTACACTGGATACAGTTGTCGCCATTCCATGCAGGAACGTCAACAGCGATACCTCTCTTCTCAAATGCAGCAGAGCCCTGTGGGAATGTACCGTCTGCCATACCTGTGAATGTTGAAACAGGGAGCTTGTCGCCCTCCTGAGCGTTGCAAGGGATCTGAATGTTGTTTACGAAGTCCTGAAGTGTCTTATCTGCGCACTTAGCGGCAGGCATACCCATTGGAGTATCCTTGCACTTCTTCCAAGATGCAGGAACCTTAACTTCGTGAACCTGCTGACATCCAGCGTCGATAGCGTCATGGTTCATCTTAACGATAGCGTCGCCCTTCTTAGAATAAGAAGCTGTAGCAGCGTCCTTCATGTACTTGATAGCGTCGTCGATAGGAATGATGTTAGCAAGCTTGAAGAATGCAGACTGAAGAACAGTGTTTATTCTGTTGCCCAGACCGATCTCCTTACCGATCTTAACGCCGTTGATAGTATAGAACTTGATATTGTTCTCAGCGATATATCTCTTTACCTGACCTGGGAGGTGCTTATCCAGCTCTTCATGCTCCCACTGGCAGTTCAGAAGGAATGTTCCGCCTGGCTTGATATCCTGTACCATGTTGTACTTAGTGATATAAGACTCGTTATGACAAGCAACAAAGTCAGCCTGATTGATAAGGTATGTTGACTTGATAGGTGTCTTACCGAATCTCAGGTGAGAAACTGTTACACCGCCTGACTTCTTAGAGTCATATGCAAAGTATGCCTGAGCATACAGATCTGTATGGTCACCAATGATCTTGATAGAGTTCTTGTTTGCACCAACAGTACCGTCAGCGCCAAGACCCCAGAACTTACAAGCAGTTGTGCCTGCTGGAGCAGAGTCAAGCTTGCCCTCAGTTTCGAGAGAGAGGTTTGTAACGTCGTCTTCGATACCGATAGTAAATCTTGGCTTATATGTATCCTTCCAGCTTGCATTCCAGTAAACAGCCTTGATCTGTGCAGGAGTTGTATCCTTAGAACCAAGACCATATCTGCCTGAAGCGATAGCTACATCATGGAACTGTGTACCCTTAAGAGCAGCAACAACGTCAAGATAAAGAGGCTCGCCCTCAGAACCTGGCTCCTTAGTTCTGTCAAGAACTGAGATCTGCTCACAAGTTGAAGGGATAGCTTCAACGAGCTTGTCAGCACGGAAAGGTCTGTAAAGTCTAACCTTAACAAGACCGAGCTTTGTGCCTTCCTTCTCGTTGAGGTAATCAATTGTTTCTTCGATAGTGTCACAAACAGAACCCATAGCTACGATAACGTGTGTAGCGTCTGGTGCGCCGTAGTAGTTGAACAGCTTGTAGTTTGTGCCGATCTTTTCGTTTACCTTGTTCATGTAATCCTCTACGATACCAGGGATAGCGTCATAGTATGGGTTACAAGCTTCTCTTGCCTGGAAGAAGATATCAGGGTTCTGAGCTGTACCTCTAAGTACAGGATGCTCAGGGTTAAGAGCTCTCTTTCTGAACTCCTCCACCTTCTCGAAGTCAACCATATCTCTTACGTCTTCCATATCCCATGTCTCGATCTTCTGGATCTCGTGAGATGTTCTGAATCCGTCAAAGAAGTGGATGAATGGTACTCTGCCCTCGATAGTTGAGAGGTGAGCAACTGTACCCAGGTCCATTACCTCCTGTACATTTGAAGAACAAAGCATAGCAAAACCTGTCTGACGGCAAGCATAGATGTCAGAATGGTCGCCGAAAATATTAAGTGCGTGTGAAGCTACACATCTTGCAGATACATGGATAACGCAAGGGAGAAGCTCACCTGCGATCTTATACAGGTTAGGGATCATAAGAAGAAGTCCCTGTGATGCTGTATATGTTGTTGTGAGCGCACCGGCTGCAAGTGAGCCGTGTACTGTACCTGAAGCACCTGCCTCAGACTGCATTTCTGCAAGCTTTACAGGAGTGCCAAACAGGTTTTCCTTACCCTTGGCAGCCCACTGGTCTGTTACTTCTGCCATAACAGATGATGGTGTGATTGGATAGATAGCAGCAACTTCTGTAAATGGGTATGACGCCCAAGCAGCAGCGTTGTTTCCGTCCATGGTTTTCATTTTTCTTGCCATTTTAGAATCATTCCTTTCTCGATATTTCAAGCAAAAGCTCAAAACTCAAATTTCCTTTTTAGCGTACTTTTTCAAGCACGTCTGTTTAAGGACAGCAGATATTTTCTTCAAAAGTAAGCTGTAACAAACTTTCTCAGGATACATCTGTTTTAACTCTTATAGTATACCACTTATTTTTCAATTTGTAAAGACCT
>OLWE01000937.1_pt1 | contig 13896 bp, 15 predicted proteins | sample 1673591 | NCBI WGS metagenome assembly OLWE01 (sample SAMEA103958116, study PRJEB25191) | human gut metagenome | biome: human-associated habitat [ENVO:00009003]; feature: intestine environment [ENVO:2100002]; material: feces | place: Germany | collected 2013/2015 | reverse complement strand
CATGGCCCTTCGGGGCCATTTTCTCTCTGTGGAGGAGTCCATGACGAAAGATGAACTGATTGCCCGTCTTCAGGTGCTGGGTGAGCAACTGAACCGTGATGTCAGCCTGACGGGGACGAAAGAAGAACTGGTGCTCCGTGTGGCAGAGCTGGAAGAGGAGCTTGATGACACGGATGACGCTGCCGGTCAGGACACATCTGTCAGCCCGGAAAATGCGCTGACCGGACATGAAAATGAGGTGGTATCAGCGCAGCCGGATACCGTGATTGATACGGCTGCTCTGGTCACGGTCGTGGCACTGGTGACGCTGCATACTGATGCACTTCACGCCACGCGGGATGAGCCTGTGGCATTTGTGCTGCCGGGAACGGCGTTTCGTGTCTCTGCCGGTGTGGCAGCCGAAATGACAGAACATGGCCTGGCCAGAATGCAATAACGGGAGGCGCTGTGGCTGATTCCGATAACCTGTTCGATGCTGCCATTGCCCGCGCCGATGAAACGATACGCGGGTACATGGGAACGTCAGCCACCATGACATCCGGTGAGCTGTCCGGTGCTGTGATACGTGGTGTTTTTGATGACCCTGAAAATATCAGCTATGCCGGACAGGGGGTGCGCGTTGAAGGCTCCAGCCCGTCCCTGTTTGTCCGGACTGATGATGTGCGGCAGCTGCGGCGTGGAGACACACTGACCATCGGCGAGGAAAACTTCTGGGTGGACCGGATTTCGCCGGATGATGGCGGAAGCTGTCATCTCTGGCTTGGGCGTGGCGTGCCGCCTGCCGTTAACCGTCGCCGCTGAAAGGGGGATGTATGGCCATAAAAGGTCTTGAGCAGGCCGTTGAAAACCTCAGCCGTATCAGCAAAACGGCGGTGCCTGGTGCCGCCGCAATGGCCATTAACCGCGTTGCGTCATCCGCGATATCGCAGTCTGCGTCACAGGTTGCCCGTGAGACAAAGGTACGCCGGAAACTGGTAAAGGAAAGGGCCAGGCTGAAAAGGGCCACGGTCAAAAATCCGCAGGCCAGAATCAGGGTTAACCGGGGGGATTTGCCCGTAATCAAGCTGGGTAACGCGCGGGTTGTCCTTTCCCGCCGCAGACGTCGTAAAAAGGGGCAGCGTTCATCCCTGAAAGGTGGCGGCAGCGTGCTTGTGGTGGGAAACCGTCGTATTCCCGGCGCGTTTATTCAGCAACTGAAAAATGGCCGGTGGCATGTCATGCAGCGTGTGGCCGGGAAAAACCGTTACCCCATTGATGTGGTGAAAATCCCGATGGCGGTGCCGCTTACCACGGCGTTTAAACAGAATATTGAACGGATACGGCGTGAACGTCTTCCGAAAGAGCTGGGCTATGCGCTGCAGCATCAACTGAGAATGGTAATAAAGCGATGAAACATACTGAACTCCGTGCAGCCGTACTGGATGCACTGGAGAAGCATGACACCGGGGCGACGCTTTTTGATGGTCGCCCCGCTGTTTTTGATGAGGCGGATTTTCCGGCAATTGCCGTTTATCTCACCGGCGCTGAATACACGGGCGAAGAGCTGGACAGTGATACCTGGCAGGCGGAGCTGCATATTGAAGTTTTCCTGCCTGCTCAGGTGCCGGATTCAGAGCTGGATTCGTGGATGGAGTCCCGGATTTATCCGGTGATGAGCGATGTCCCGGCACTGTCAGATTTGATCACCAGTATGGTGGCCAGTGGCTATGACTACCGGCGCGACGATGATGCGGGCCTGTGGAGTTCAGCCGATCTGACTTATGTCATTACCTATGAAATGTGAGGACGATATGCCTGTACCAAATCCAGTAATGCCGGTGAAAGGGGCCGGGACCACACTGTGGGTTTATAAGGGGAACGGTGACCCTTATGCGAACCCGCTTTCAGACGTTGACTGGTCGCGTCTGGCTAAAGTTAAAGACCTGACGCCCGGCGAACTGACCGCTGAGTCCTATGACGACAGCTATCTCGATGATGAAGATGCGGACTGGACTGCGACCGGGCAGGGGCAGAAATCTGCCGGAGATACCAGCTTCACGCTGGCGTGGATGCCCGGAGAGCAGGGGCAGCAGGCGCTGCTGGCGTGGTTTAATGAAGGGGATACCCGTGCCTATAAAATCCGCTTCCCGAACGGCACGGTCGATGTGTTCCGCGGCTGGGTCAGCAGTATCGGTAAGGCGGTGACGGCGAAGGAAGTGATCACCCGCACGGTGAAAGTCACCAACGTGGGACGTCCGTCGATGGCAGAAGATCGCAGCACGGTAACAGCGGCAACCGGCATGACCGTGACGCCTGCCAGCACTTCGGTGGTGAAAGGGCAGAGCACCACGCTGACCGTGGCATTCCAGCCGGAAGGCGCAACCGACAAGAGCTTCCGTGCGGTGTCTGCGGATAAAACAAAAGCCACCGTGTCGGTCAGTGGTATGACCATCACCGTGAAAGGTGTTGCTGCAGGCAAGGTCAACATTCCGGTTGTATCCGGTAATGGTGAACTTGCTGTGGTTGCAGAAATCACCGTCACCGACAGTTAATCCGGAGAGTCAGCGATGTTCCTGAAAACCGAATCATTTGAATATAACGGTGTGAGCGTCACGCTTTCTGAACTGTCAGCCCTGCAGCGAATTGAGCATCTCGCCCTGCTGAAACGACAGGCAGAACAGGCGGGATCCAGTCTCAATCGACAGGTGAGCGTGGAAGATCTCGTCAGAACCGGTGCTTTTCTGGTGGCGATGTCCCTGTGGCATAGCCATCCGCAGAAGACAAAGATGCCGTCCATGAATGAAGCCGTTAAACAAATTGAGCAGGAAGTGCTTACCACCTGGCCCACAGAGGCAATTGCTCAGGCTGAAAATGTGGTAATGCGTCTGTCCGGTATGTCTGAGTTTGTTGTGAATGATGCACCTGAACAGGCAGATGACGCCGGGCCAGCAGAGCCTGTTTCTGCGGGAAAGTGTTCGACGGTGAGCTGAGTTTTGCCCTGAAACTGGCGCGTGAGATGGGGCGACCCGACTGGCGCGCCATGCTTGCCGGGATGTCATCCACGGAGTATGCCGACTGGCACCGCTTTTACAGTACCCATTATTTTCATGATGTTCTGCTGGATATGCACTTTTCCGGGCTGACGTACACCGTACTCAGCCTGTTTTTCAGCGATCCGGATATGCATCCGCTGGATTTCAGTCTGCTGAACCGGCGCGAGGCTGACGAAGAGCCTGAAGATGATGTGCTGATGCAGAAAGCGGCAGGGCTTGCCGGAGGCGTCCGCTTTGGTCCGGACGGGAATGAAGTTATCCCCGCTTCCCCGGATGTGGCGGACATGACGGAGGATGACGTAATGCTGATGACAGTATCAGAAGGGATCGCAGGAGGAGTCCGGTATGGCTGAACCGGTAGGCGATCTGGTCGTTGATTTGAGTCTGGATGCGGCCAGATTTGACGAGCAGATGGCCAGAGTCAGGCGTCATTTTTCCGGTACGGAAAGTGATGCGAAAAAAACAGCGGCAGTCGTTGAACAGTCGATGAACCGGCAGGCGCTGGCTGCACAGAAAGCGGGAATTTCCGTCGGGCAGTATAAAGCCGCCATGCGTATGCTGCCTGCGCAGTTCACTGACGTGGCCACGCAGCTTGCAGGCGGGCAAAGTCCGTGGCTGATCCTGCTGCAACAGGGGGGTCAGGTGAAGGACTCCTTCGGCGGGATGATCCCCATGTTCCGGGGGCTTGCCGGTGCGATCACCCTGCCGATGGTGGGGGCTACCTCGCTGGCGGTGGCGACCGGAGCGCTGGCGTATGCCTGGTATCAGGGCAACTCAACCCTGTCCGATTTCAACAAAACGCTGGTCCTTTCCGGCAATCAGGCGGGACTGACGGCAGATCGTATGCTGGTCCTGTCCAGAGCCGGGCAGGCGGCAGGGCTGACGTTTAACCAGACCAGCGAGTCACTCAGCGCACTGGTTAAGGCGGGGGTAAGCGGTGAGGCTCAGATTGCGTCCATCAGCCAGAGTGTGGCGCGTTTCTCCTCTGCATCCGGCGTGGAGGTGGACAAGGTCGCTGAAGCCTTCGGGAAGCTGACCACAGACCCGACGTCGGGGCTGACGGCGATGGCACGCCAGTTCCATAACGTGACGGCGGAGCAGATTGCGTATGTTGCTCAGTTGCAGCGTTCCGGCGATGAAGCCGGGGCATTGCAGGCGGCGAACGAGGCCGCAACGAAAGGGTTTGATGACCAGACCCGACGCTTGAAAGAGAACATGGGCACGCTGGAAACCTGGGCAGACAGGACAGCACGGGCATTCAAATCCATGTGGGATGCGGTGCTGGATATTGGTCGTCCTGATACCGCGCAGGAGATGCTGATTAAGGCAGAGGCCGCGTTTAAGAAAGCGGACGATATCTGGAATCTGCGCAAGGATGATTATTTTGTTAACGATGAAGCGCGGGCGCGTTACTGGGATGATCGTGAAAAGGCCCGTCTTGCGCTTGAAGCCGCCCGAAAGAAGGCTGAGCAGCAGAGTCAACAGGACAAAAATGCGCAGCAGCAGAGCGATACCGAAGCGTCACGGCTGAAATATACCGAAGAGGCGCAGAAGGCTTACGAACGGCTGCAGACGCCGCTGGAGAAATATACCGCCCGTCAGGAAGAACTGAACAAGGCACTGAAAGACGGGAAAATCCTGCAGGCGGATTACAACACGCTGATGGCGGCGGCGAAAAAGGATTATGAAGCGACGCTGAAAAAGCCGAAACAGTCCGGCGTGAAGGTGTCTGCGGGCGATCGTCAGGAAGACAGTGCTCATGCTGCCCTGCTGACGCTTCAGGCAGAACTCGGGACGCTGGAGAAGCATGCCGGAGCAAATGAGAAAATCAGCCAGCAGCGCCGGGATTTGTGGAAGGCGGAGAGTCAGTTCGCGGTACTGGAGGAGGCGGCGCAACGTCGCCAGCTGTCTGCACAGGAGAAATCCCTGCTGGCGCATAAAGATGAGACGCTGGAGTACAAACGCCAGCTGGCTGCACTTGGCGACAAGGTTACGTATCAGGAGCGCCTGAACGCGCTGGCGCAGCAGGCGGATAAATTCGCACAGCAGCAACGGGCAAAACGGGCCGCCATTGATGCGAAAAGCCGGGGGCTGACTGACCGGCAGGCAGAACGGGAAGCCACGGAACAGCGCCTGAAGGAACAGTATGGCGATAATCCGCTGGCGCTGAATAACATCATGTCAGAGCAGAAAAAGACCTGGGCGGCTGAAGACCAGCTTCGCGGGAACTGGATGGCAGGCCTGAAGTCCGGCTGGAGTGAGTGGGAAGAGAGCGCCACGGACAGTATGTCGCAGGTAAAAAGTGCAGCCACGCAGACCTTTGATGGTATTGCACAGAATATGGCGGCGATGCTGACCGGCAGTGAGCAGAACTGGCGCAGCTTCACCCGTTCCGTGCTGTCCATGATGACAGAAATTCTGCTTAAGCAGGCAATGGTGGGGATTGTCGGGAGTATCGGCAGCGCCATTGGCGGGGCTGTTGGTGGCGGCGCATCCGCGTCAGGCGGTACAGCCATTCAGGCCGCTGCGGCGAAATTCCATTTTGCAACCGGAGGATTTACGGGAACCGGCGGCAAATATGAGCCAGCGGGGATTGTTCACCGTGGTGAATTTGTCTTCACGAAGGAGGCAACCAGCCGGATTGGCGTGGGGAATCTTTACCGGCTGATGCGCGGCTATGCCACCGGCGGTTATGTCGGTACACCGGGCAGCATGGCGGACAGTCGGTCGCAGGCGTCCGGGACGTTTGAGCAGAATAACCATGTGGTGATTAACAACGACGGCACGAACGGTCAGATAGGTCCGGCTGCTCTGAAGGCGGTGTATGACATGGCCCGCAAGGGTGCCCGTGATGAAATTCAGACACAGATGCGTGATGGTGGCCTGTTCTCCGGAGGTGGACGATGAAGACCTTCCGCTGGAAAGTGAAACCCGGTATGGATGTGGCTTCGGTCCCTTCTGTAAGAAAGGTGCGCTTTGGTGATGGCTATTCTCAGCGAGCGCCTGCCGGGCTGAATGCCAACCTGAAAACGTACAGCGTGACGCTTTCTGTCCCCCGTGAGGAGGCCACGGTACTGGAGTCGTTTCTGGAAGAGCACGGGGGCTGGAAATCCTTTCTGTGGACGCCGCCTTATGAGTGGCGGCAGATAAAGGTGACCTGCGCAAAATGGTCGTCGCGGGTCAGTATGTTGCGTGTTGAGTTCAGCGCAGAGTTTGAACAGGTGGTGAACTGATGCAGGATATCCGGCAGGAAACACTGAATGAATGCACCCGTGCGGAGCAGTCGGCCAGCGTGGTGCTCTGGGAAATCGACCTGACAGAGGTCGGTGGAGAACGTTATTTTTTCTGTAATGAGCAGAACGAAAAAGGTGAGCCGGTCACCTGGCAGGGGCGACAGTATCAGCCGTATCCCATTCAGGGGAGCGGTTTTGAACTGAATGGCAAAGGCACCAGTACGCGCCCCACGCTGACGGTTTCTAACCTGTACGGTATGGTCACCGGGATGGCGGAAGATATGCAGAGTCTGGTCGGCGGAACGGTGGTCCGGCGTAAGGTTTACGCCCGTTTTCTGGATGCGGTGAACTTCGTCAACGGAAACAGTTACGCCGATCCGGAGCAGGAGGTGATCAGCCGCTGGCGCATTGAGCAGTGCAGCGAACTGAGCGCGGTGAGTGCCTCCTTTGTACTGTCCACGCCGACGGAAACGGATGGCGCTGTTTTTCCGGGACGTATCATGCTGGCCAACACCTGCACCTGGACCTATCGCGGTGACGAGTGCGGTTATAGCGGTCCGGCTGTCGCGGATGAATATGACCAGCCAACGTCCGATATCACGAAGGATAAATGCAGCAAATGCCTGAGCGGTTGTAAGTTCCGCAATAACGTCGGCAACTTTGGCGGCTTCCTTTCCATTAACAAACTTTCGCAGTAAATCCCATGACACAGACAGAATCAGCGATTCTGGCGCACGCCCGGCGATGTGCGCCAGCGGAGTCGTGCGGCTTCGTGGTAAGCACGCCGGAGGGGGAAAGATATTTTCCCTGCGTGAATATCTCCGGTGAGCCGGAGGCGTATTTCCGTATGTCGCCGGAAGACTGGCTGCAGGCAGAAATGCAGGGTGAGATTGTGGCGCTGGTCCACAGCCACCCCGGTGGTCTGCCCTGGCTGAGTGAGGCCGACCGGTGGCTGCAGGTGCAGAGTGATTTGCCGTGGTGGCTGGTCTGCCGGGGGACGATTCATAAGTTCCGCTGTGTGCCGCATCTCACCGGGCGGCGCTTTGAGCACGGTGTGACGGACTGTTACACACTGTTCCGGGATGCTTATCATCTGGCGGGGATTGAGATGCCGGACTTTTATCGTGAGGATGACTGGTGGCGTCACGGTCAGAATCTCTATCTGGATAATCTGGAGGCGACGGGGCTGTATCAGGTGCCGTTGTCAGCGGCACAGCCTGGCGATGTGCTGCTGTGCTGTTTTGGTTCATCAGTGCCGAATCACGCCGCAATTTACTGCGGCGACGGCGAGCTGCTGCACCATATTCCTGAACAACTGAGCAAACGAGAGAGGTACACCGACAAATGGCAGCGACGCACACACTCCCTCTGGCGTCACCGGGCATGGCGCGCATCTGCCTTTACGGGGATTTACAACGATTTGGTCGCCGCATCGACCTTCGTGTGAAAACGGGGGCTGAAGCCATCCGGGCACTGGCCACACAGCTCCCGGCGTTTCGTCAGAAACTGAGCGACGGCTGGTATCAGGTACGGATTGCCGGGCGGGACGTCAGCACGTCCGGGTTAACGGCGCAGTTACATGAGACTCTGCCTGATGGCGCTGTGATTCATATTGTTCCCAGAGTCGCCGGGGCCAAGTCAGGTGGCGTATTCCAGATTGTCCTGGGGGCTGCCGCCATTGCCGGATCATTCTTTACCGCCGGAGCCACCCTTGCAGCATGGGGGGCAGCCATTGGGGCCGGTGGTATGACCGGCATCCTGTTTTCTCTCGGTGCCAGTATGGTGCTCGGTGGTGTGGCGCAGATGCTGGCACCGAAAGCCAGAACTCCCCGTACACAGACAACGGATAACGGTAAGCAGAACACCTATTTCTCCTCACTGGATAACATGGTTGCCCAGGGCAATGTTCTGCCTGTTCTGTACGGGGAAATGCGCGTGGGGTCTCGCGTGGTTTCTCAGGAGATCAGCACGGCAGACGAAGGGGACGGTGGTCAGGTTGTGGTGATTGGTCGCTGATGCAAAATGTTTTATGTGAAACCGCCTGCGGGCGGTTTTGTCATTTATGGAGCGTGAGGAATGGGTAAAGGAAGCAGTAAGGGGCATACCCCGCGCGAAGCGAAGGACAACCTGAAGTCCACGCAGTTGCTGAGTGTGATCGATGCCATCAGCGAAGGGCCGGTTGAAGGTCCGGTGGATGGATTAAAAAGCGTGCTGCTGAACAGTACGCCGGTGCTGGACACTGAGGGGAATACCAACATCTCCGGTGTCACGGTGGTGTTCCGTGCCGGTGAGCAGGAGCAGACACCGCCGGAGGGGTTTGAATCCTCCGGCTCCGAGACGGTGCTGGGTACGGAAGTGAAATATGACACGCCGATCACCCGCACCATTACGTCTGCAAACATCGACCGTCTGCGCTTTACCTTCGGCGTGCAGGCACTGGTGGAAACCACCTCAAAGGGGGACCGGAATCCGTCGGAAGTCCGCCTGCTGGTTCAGATCCAGCGTAATGGTGGCTGGGTGACGGAAAAAGACATCACCATTAAGGGCAAAACCACCTCGCAGTATCTGGCCTCGGTGGTGGTGGGTAACCTGCCGCCGCGCCCGTTCAATATACGGATGCGCAGGATGACGCCGGACAGCACCACAGACCAGCTGCAGAACAAAACGCTCTGGTCGTCATACACCGAAATCATCGATGTGAAACAGTGCTACCCGAACACGGCACTGGTCGGCGTGCAGGTGGATTCGGAGCAGTTCGGCAGCCAGCAGGTGAGCCGTAATTATCATCTGCGCGGGCGCATTCTGCAGGTGCCGTCGAACTATAACCCGCAGACGCGGCAATACAGCGGTATCTGGGACGGAACGTTTAAACCGGCATACAGCAACAACATGGCCTGGTGTCTGTGGGATATGCTGACCCATCCGCGCTACGGCATGGGGAAACGTCTTGGTGCGGCGGATGTGGATAAATGGGCGCTGTATGTCATCGGCCAGTACTGCGACCAGTCAGTGCCGGACGGCTTTGGCGGCACGGAGCCGCGCATCACCTGTAATGCGTACCTGACCACACAGCGCAAGGCGTGGGATGTGCTCAGTGATTTCTGCTCGGCGATGCGCTGTATGCCGGTATGGAACGGGCAGACGCTGACGTTCGTGCAGGACCGACCATCAGATAAGGTGTGGACCTATAACCGCAGTAATGTGGTGATGCCGGATGATGGCGCGCCGTTCCGCTACAGCTTCAGCGCCCTGAAGGACCGCCATAATGCCGTTGAGGTGAACTGGATTGACCCGAACAACGGCTGGGAGACGGCGACAGAGCTTGTTGAAGATACGCAGGCCATTGCCCGTTACGGTCGTAATGTTACGAAGATGGATGCCTTTGGCTGTACCAGCCGGGGGCAGGCACACCGCGCCGGGCTGTGGCTGATTAAAACGGAGCTGCTGGAGACGCAGACCGTGGATTTCAGCGTGGGTGCCGAAGGGCTTCGCCATGTGCCGGGTGATGTTATTGAAATCTGCGATGATGACTATGCGGGGATCAGCATCGGCGGGCGCGTGCTGGCTGTGAACAGCCAGACCCGGACGCTGACGCTCGACCGTGAAATCACGCTGCCATCCTCCGGTACCACGCTGATAAGCCTGGTTGACGGAAGTGGCAATCCGGTCAGCGTGGAGGTCCAGTCCGTCACCGACGGCGTGAAGGTAAAAGTGAGCCGTGTTCCTGACGGCGTTGCCGGATACAGCGTATGGGGGCTGAAGCTGCCGACGCTGCGCCAGCGCCTGTTCCGCTGCGTGAGTATCCGTGAGAACGATGACGGCACGTATGCCATCACCGCCGTGCAGCATGTACCGGAAAAAGAGGCCATCGTGGATAACGGGGCGCACTTTGACGGCGACCAGAGCGGCACGGTGAATGGTGTCACGCCGCCAGCGGTGCAGCACCTGACTGCCGAAGTCACCGCAGACAGCGGGGAATATCAGGTGCTGGCGCGCTGGGACACGCCGAAGGTGGTGAAGGGGGCGAGCTTTATGCTTCGCCTGACTGTGGCAGCGGATGACGGCAGTGAGCGGCTGGTCAGCACGGCCCGGACGACGGAAACCACATACCGCTTCACGCAACTGGCGCTGGGGAACTACAGGCTGACAGTCCGGGCGGTAAATGCGTGGGGACAGCAGGGCGATCCGGCATCGGTATCGTTCCGGATTGCCGCACCGGCAGCGCCGTCTCGGATTGAGCTGACACCGGGCTATTTTCAGATAACCGCCACGCCGCATCTTGCGGTTTATGACCCGACGGTACAGTTTGAGTTCTGGTTCTCGGAAAAACGGATTGCTGATATCAGGCAGGTTGAAACCACAGCCCGCTATCTTGGCACGGCGCTGTACTGGATAGCTGCCAGTATCAATATCAGGCCGGGCCATGATTATTATTTTTACGTTCGTAGTGTGAACACCGTTGGCAAATCGGCATTCGTGGAGGCTGTCGGTCGGGCGAGCGATGATGCGGAAGGTTACCTGGATTTTTTCAAAGGCAAGATAACCGAATCTCATCTCGGCAAGGAGTTGCTGGAAAAAGTCGACCTGACGGAGGATAACGCCAGCAGACTGGATGAGTTTTCGAAAGAGTGGAAGGATGCCAACGATAAATGGAATGCCATGTGGGCTGTCAAAATTGAGCAGACCAAAGACGGCAAACATTATGTCGCGGGTATTGGCCTCAGCATGGAGGATACAGAGGAAGGCAAACTGAGTCAGTTTCTGGTTGCCGCCAATCGTATCGCGTTTATTGACCCGGCAAACGGGAATGAAACGCCGATGTTTGTGGCGCAGGGCAACCAGATATTCATGAACGACGTGTTCCTGAAACGCCTGACGGCCCCCACCATTACCAGTGGTGGAAATCCACCGGCATTTTCCCTGACACCGGACGGAAAGCTGACTGCTAAAAATGCGGATATCAGTGGCAGTGTGAATGCGAACTCCGGGACGCTCAACAACGTCACGATTAATGAGAACTGTCAGATTAAGGGGAAACTGTCAGCCAATCAGATTGAAGGCGATATTGTCAAAACGGTCAGCAAGTCTTTCCCCCGCACGAACAGTTATGCCAGTGGCACCATCACGGTAAGAATCAGTGATGATCAGAAATTTGACCGGCAGGTCATGATACCGCCAGTGTTATTCCGCGGTGGTAAGCATGAGAATTTCAACAGTAATAACCAACAGTCATACTGGTATTCAACCTGCCGGTTAAGAGTGACCCGCAATGGTCAGGAGATTTTTAATCAGTCCACGACGGATGCTCAGGGCGTATTTTCCTCAGTTATAGATATGCCTGCCGGACAGGGGACGCTGACACTGACATTCACCGTATCTTCATCAGGAGCGAATAACTGGACACCAACAACCAGTATCAGCGATCTGCTGGTTGTGGTGATGAAAAAATCCACAGCAGGTATCAGTATCAGCTGAATTTTATAACCCAGAACGGGCGTCAGAAATGACGCCTTTTTTATTGCAGAAAAGCGAGAGGTAATTATGCGTAAACTTTATGCCGCCATTTTGTCCGCAGCCATTTGTCTGGCCGTATCCGGTGCGCCTGCATGGGCGTCTGAACATCAGTCCACGCTGAGCGCGGGGTATCTTCATGCCCGGACGAACGTTCCCGGCAGTGATGATCTGAACGGGATTAACGTGAAATACCGTTATGAGTTTACGGACACACTGGGGATGGTGACGTCGTTCAGCTATGCAGGAGACAAGAGTCGCCAGCTGACCCGTTACAGCGATACCCGCTGGCATGAAGATTCCGTGCGTAACCGCTGGTTCAGCGTGATGGCGGGGCCGTCTGTACGCGTGAATGAATGGTTCAGCGCGTATGCGATGGCAGGCGTGGCTTACAGCCGTGTGTCGACTTTTTCCGGGGATTATCTCCGCGTAACTGACAACAAGGGAAAAAGGCACGACGTGCTGACCGGAAGTGATGACGCTCGCCACAGTAACACCTCTCTGGCGTGGGGAGCTGGCGTGCAGTTTAACCCGACCGAATCCGTGGCCGTTGATGTCGCTTATGAAGGCTCCGGCAGTGGCGACTGGCGCACTGACGGGTTCATCGTTGGTGTCGGTTATAAGTTCTGATTAGCCAGGTAACACAGTGTTATGACAGCCCGCCGGTTCAGGCGGGCTTTTTTGTGGGGTGAATATGGCAGTAAAGATTTCAGGTGTACTGAAAGACGGCACAGGAAAACCGGTACAGAACTGCACAATCCAGCTGAAAGCAAAACGTAACAGCAACACGGTGGTGGTGAACACGCTTGCCTCAGAAAATCCGGATGAAGCCGGGCGTTACAGCATGGACGTTGAGTACGGTCAGTACAGCGTTATTCTGTTGGTGGAGGGATTCCCGCCATCACATGCCGGGACCATTACCGTGTATGAAGATTCCCGACCCGGTACGCTGAATGATTTTCTCGGTGCCATGACTGAGGATGATGCCCGTCCGGAGGCACTGCGCCGTTTTGAGCTGATGGTGGAAGAGGTGGCGCGTAACGCGTCCGCGGTGGCACAGAACACGGCAGCCGCGAAGAAGTCAGCCAGCGATGCCAGCACATCAGCCCGTGAGGCGGCAACCCATGCGACTGATGCTGCAGGCTCAGCACGCGCAGCCAGCACGTTAGCCGGACAGGCCGCGTCGTCGGCTCAGTCAGCGTCTTCCAGCGCAGGAACGGCATCAACAAAGGCCACTGAAGCATTAAAAAGTGCTGCCGCTGCAGAGTCCTCAAAAAGCGCGGCGGCCACCAGTGCCGGTGCGGCAAAAACGTCAGAAACGAATGCGGCAGCGTCACAACAATCAGCCGCCACTTCTGCATCCACCGCGACCACGAAAGCGTCAGAAGCTGCCTCCTCAGCCAGGGATGCGTCGGCTTCAAAAGAGGCGGCAAAATCATCAGAAACGAGCGCAGCCTCGAGCGCCAGTAGTTCCGCTTCCTCGGCAACGGCGGCAGGCAATTCCGCGAACGCGGCAAAAACGTCCGAGACGAACGCTAAGTCTTCTGAAACGGCAGCGGAACAGAGTGCCTCCGCAGCAGCAGACTCAAAAACAGCGGCTGCATCATCTGCCAGCGCCGCGTCAACAAGTGCCGGGCAGGCCTCAGCCAGTGCCACCGCTGCCGGAAAGTCGGCAGAAAGTGCCGCATCGTCTGCTTCAACAGCCACAACGAAGGCTGGCGAAGCCACTGAACAGGCCAGCGCAGCAGCGAGTTCTGCTTCCGCAGCGAAGACATCCGAAACGAACGCGAAAGCGTCGGAAACCAGCGCAGAATCCTCAAAAACGGCTGCCGCATCGTCAGCCAGTTCGGCGGCGTCATCGGCATCATCTGCGTCTGCTTCAAAAGATGAGGCGACCAGACAAGCGTCAGCAGCGAAGAGCAGCGCCACGACGGCATCCACGAAGGCGACAGAGGCAGCTGGCAGTGCGACGGCGGCAGCTCAGAGCAAAAGTACGGCGGAATCCGCGGCAACGCGCGCCGAGACAGCAGCTAAACGGGCAGAGGATATTGCATCCGCCGTGGCGCTTGAGGATGCAAGTACGACGAAAAAGGGGATAGTACAGCTCAGCAGTGCGACCA
>OLWE01000935.1_pt1 | contig 13922 bp, 9 predicted proteins | sample 1673591 | NCBI WGS metagenome assembly OLWE01 (sample SAMEA103958116, study PRJEB25191) | human gut metagenome | biome: human-associated habitat [ENVO:00009003]; feature: intestine environment [ENVO:2100002]; material: feces | place: Germany | collected 2013/2015 | reverse complement strand
ATGGAACATTGTTGAAAATGGGATGTAAAGAACCGACAGATAAAACAGTTAAAGCGTTAAATTCTCTTCACCAGAATGGGATATTGCTTTGTATGGCAACTGGCAGAGGCTATCTTTCAATCCCTAAATTCAAAGATATTACATTTGATGTGCTGCTTACATTTAATGGTTCATATGTAATGGCTGGAGAAAAGATTATTTTCAGAAATCCCCTGAATAATAATGATAAACATCAAATAATTCAAAATCTTAATAAAATGGACAGAGCAGCTGCAATCAGCAATGAGCATTTTATTGTTACTAATGGCACAGATGAGCATCTGGAAGAGTACTTTAAATTTGGAAATGAAACATTGACAATTGCAGATAATTTTGATGAGTTATGTAAAGAAGATATTTACCAGATTATGTGTGCGTGCAGAAAAGAAGAATACGCCCAGATACTGCAAGGAACTGAAAATACCCAGATAACTGCATGGTGGGATAAAGCAGCAGATATAATTCCATTGAATTGTGGTAAGGGAAATGCTGTAAATGCAGTGCTTAATTATTATGGATTATCGAAAGATGAGGCGATTGCTTTTGGTGATGGTAGAAATGATATTGAAATGCTAGAAGCTGTTGGTACAGGAGTGGCCATGGGGAATGCCATTGATGAAGTCAAAGCAAGAGCAGATGTCATATGTAAATCCGTTGAAGAAGACGGAGTGTATCATTACTGTCTGGAGAAAAAACTCATTAAATGTTGATGGACTTATTATACAGCAGGGTTGCAGAGTGTTATATACTCTGCAACCCTGTTAGTCATTTATAGTCTTAATTTTACCACCATTTCTCACGGTAAGAATATTCACCGCGGTAATTAGAAGCATTATAATCAGGATACTTGAAAGGTGCATATACATCATCCTTAGGTGCATCATCCTGTGTATATATGTACATTGAATCATAATCCCATGTGACAATCTCATCACGGGCATCGCCGTAGAGGTTTACAGCTTCAGCACACATGGTAGGATGACCATCATCAGGGAATTTAACGACCTGGATACCATTGCCATCAATCATTCCACCGCGTTCTATATCAGCATTAAGAAGGATGAAGTCCTGACCGTCGCCAGTCCAGTTTACAGGAGTTAAGAGATTGCCATTAAGCTCGTTCTCCATTTCCCATAACTGATTACCCTCGCTGTCATAGAAATATATAATTCCCTGGTGTCCCCAGAAATTAACAACAACCATTTCATAGCCCGGGCGGTTAGGAAGATAATTAGCAAGACTGACACGCTGTGCATGGCCTATGCCATCCTTTTTAAGAAGCTTTCCGTTAAAATCAGATATCAGGAAGCCTTCCTTTCCTGCAACACAGGCAAAGAATTTAGTACCTTTGTGTGGTCCTGACTCAAATCTGCCTGGAACAATTTCATCAATATGGTCTTCATTAACAGGCATAGTCCACATTTTATTACCGTGGCAGTCAAGCATGTTATAACCAACTAAAAGTTCATCATGTCCATCTCCGTTAATATCAATTGCAAAAGGAAAATGTCCGGTATTCTTATCACTCTGGAAATGCCACATAACCTCAAGGTCATCGTTAAGTGCATATACTCTGCAATAACGGTCCTTAATGAGAATATCGCGTGGCTTGTCAAGACCACGGAAATTACATATACGCATACCATCAGGATTAATTCTGTCAAATGCGTAGATTTTATCAGGAACACCGATAATAGTTCCGTCCTCTTCTGGTGTAGAGAAAGGTGTTTTGGCACGTTTCTTCACTTCACCTGTTTTGCCATCAAGAATCAGCACTTCAAAATTCTTGGCTGTAATAACCTCATCAAAGCCATCACCGTCAATATCATATATCTGCATAGGCATATCTGCTGATATAGTTCCAATGTCGTGATTATCAGTAGGTTCACCATGCTGCCATAATATATTGCCATCAAGGTCAAATGCGGTGAGACAGCTGATTGTTCCATAAGCATCACGGTTTACTCTTTTCTGGCACTGAGCCATAACCATCTGATACTCGCCATTGCCAAGAAGATGACCGAAACGAAGCTGTCTTCCGGTGCCGCAGCCTTTGAGGTCAATTTTCTTAAGAAGCTTCATCTTTGGATAATGTGCCTGTGCATCTTCACATTCAGCTTTATAAGCATTTCTTGCAGCATCAATAGAAGCAGCAGTACTTTCAGAAGTAGTAACATTTACAAAACCAAACTGTGTAGGGATAGTTGCAGTAATGGCAACCTTGCCACCCTGCCTTGCATATTCAGTGTCAAGGTCAAAATAAACCTTATCATCAACACTGCATATAACATGGCTGCCTTTAATCTCAGCCTTAAGTACATAAGTATCATCACAGTTGTAATCAAAAGGTACAGAATCGAGTACAGTAACCTCCTCCTTATGACGATACTCAAGTCTTAACTCATGCTCTTCAAAAACAAGGACAAGAAGATTAGCAGAGTTCTGACAACAAAAACCAATGCCGGCATTGCCCCATTTGGTAGTAAACATACGCACACTTGCAGTTATAGTATAATCGCGCCAGAATCTGTCACCGCTTGTGAGCATAGGAAATGTGCGGTGTGGCTTGTCATTGCGGATACGCATCTGCTCCATAAAATGTTTTCCATTATATTCAGAAATAATCCAGGAAGCCCCCTGACCGTTATAAGTGTGGTTGCATACCGGGTCATACCATTTACCATAATATCCAGGATAATGGATAAAATGATACTCACCCATTGCCGAATGATTCTTATCATAAGGAAATTCACCAATAGGAAAATCAGAGAAATCTTCATCAAGTAAAATAAAATCTGCCATAATAACCTCCATTCCAAAATAAAAAAATATAATTAATGGCTCTTTCTGTAGCTTCCGGGCGCTTCGCCCATGATTTTTTTAAATGTGCCGCCCATAGTATTACTGTCGGCGAAACCACATTTGTCAGCAATCTCAGTAATAGAGAGGCTGGTGTTGACTAAAAGGTCTGCTGCTGCGTGCGTTCTTACATAAATAAGATACTCTCTGAATCTGAAGCCTGTAAAAGCCTTAAATTTCTTGGAAAGGCTCGATTCACTCATATTAAAAAGTTCTGCAGTAGCAGCCATAGTTATGTCATTGTGATAATTCTCGATAATATATTCAATAACCTTCTGGATAAGTTCATTACCTGTATCCATTTTCGTAATAACATTATCTTCATACATCTGACAGCGCAGAATAAAAAGTATAAGTTCATGAAAATAAGAATGTATGAAAGATAAAGACAGACTATCTACACCATTGTGTTCATAAGAAATCTTCTGGATAATTGATGATATATAATCAAGTCGTCTTTCTGGTATATGGATAACAGGATGTTTATGGAAAATGCTTTCTATATCCTGAGAGGAATCATCAGCAATCCACTTTAATTCATCATTATTAAAATATAACACATATCTTGTATGGTCACTTCCGGCGAGGTAAGTAGTCATGTGCGCCATGTCTGGTGGGATAAGAGCAAGTCCGCCAGAATTTAACATATATATTTCATCACCTACATAAAGTGTGCAGGAACCAGAATATATAAACATCAGCTCCCATCTGTTATGTTCATGAAAATGTTTCATTTTATAAGATGGTGGCACAGTAGCAATATCCGTGTGGAAATTGTCATTAATAAAATGGTACATTGCCGTCTCCTTGGTATATGAATAATATCTTACGAAGCAAAATCATATACTGATTATAGGTCGTTTATAGAGAAAATGTTACTGATTTTTTACATATTTTTTTGATTTTGGAAGATTTCGTGCTGTTTTTTTGTATCAATAAAAATACAATGTGAATATAATGAAAACATCTTAAGAAGCAGAAACAATTTAATATAAGGAGGAATAATATGATACGAAGAAACAAAATTATTGCTTCTGTTGCTGTCAGTGTCATGGCTGGTGTTCTTGTTGCGGGCAACTTAGCTCCATTACAGGGATACTATGCATTTGCACAGGAAACAGGAGTAAAAGCTGGAAGGTATTCAGCAGTAAAAGACATTAACAAAACATTAGAAGGTTACACACCAATGGACAGTTCTGATCCGGTTGAATTCGGTGGAACTTACATTAAGTATCAGGGCGAGACAATCCAGTTGTCGGAGACAGCCATATATGTTGATGGTTCGTTATCAGACGAGCTTGCTGCCCAGTACCCATATGTATATAACGACATTACTAAGGCGTTGTCAGCAGATGCATTAAAGAATGGAACAGCAGACAAACCAATGACAGTATATGTTGCACCATATGTGTATTGGATTGATGATCCGGCAGCAACAGATACAGTACAGAAGACCGAGGGATATTCAGTACCTTATGGAATGGTTGTTAATTCAGAATATCTTACTATCAAAGGTCTTACAGGAAATCCTGATAATGTTGTATTAGCAGGAAACAGAGGACAGTCACATGCCTCTAACGGTAACTACACAATGTTCAGATTCAACTGCAGCGGTGCACTTACAGTTAAGAACATAACAATAGGTAACTATTGTAGCGTTGACCTTGATTATCCGCTTATGAGTGAGCTTAATCAGGCAAAGAGAACAGAGACAATCACACAGGCACAGCTTGCTGATGTTTCAGGAGACAAGATGTTTGCAGATAACTGTAACTTCATAAGCAGACTTAATCTTGACCCAATAAATGGAGCATCAAGAAGTCTTTATAACAACTGTCATTTTGAAAGTACAGATGATGCCCTTAATGCAAATGCTGTATATGTAGGATGCGATTTTGATTTCTACGGAAACAGACCATTATATTCATCATATGGTACAGGTTCAACATTTTTAGGTTGTACATTTAATTGTAAGATATTAAATGTTGAAGCTGAACCAACACAGTTCTTTACTAAGGAAGGCGGCACAATTACCGCAGTAGACTGTGTATATAACAGTAATTTAAGTGTACCTATATCAATTGGATGGACTAAAACACCATCAACTTCATTAAAGTGTTATCAGAGCAACATAATTCATAATGGACAGAGCATCACAATCGGTGGTGAGGGTGCTAAAGAAACCGTTGATATGACAGGCAAGTCAGTACTTGATGCCTACAAGGTTGTGTCAGGTGGTAAGACATATTACAACACATACAATCTTTTAAAGGGCAGTGACGACTGGGATCCATTAGGAGTTAAGGATGTAATTAAAGCAGCCGGACAGGACACAGTTGCAACACAGCTTTCAATAACATCAGATGTCACAGAGATTGAATCTGGAAAGGAAACAGCTTCAATAGGAGGAACAGTTAACTATTTCTATGGAACTAATGATACAACACAGAAGATAACATACAGCGTATCAGACGAAGATAAGGCATATGTGAAGTTAACAGATAATGGTGACGGAACATGCAAAGTAGAAGGTACTAATAATGATGATGCAGCTAAGAAGGTCATTATAAATGCATCTACAGAGTCAGGTCTTGAAGCAGCAGTTGGAATTACTGTAAAGCCAAGCAAACTTGATGCACCAGAGTATATCAAGACACCAGTTATTACTAATGACGGACAGGGTAGTCTTAAAGTAGATTACTCACTTGATTTAGGAAGCAGAGAAGACATGTCTGCAATCTCATGGTACAGATGTACAGATGCAGAGGGAAGCAATAAGGTACTTGTAGCAGTAACAAGAAACGATTCACCAGAATATACATATAAGTTAACAGCAGGTGATGTTGGATATTACATCATGGCTAAGGTAGAATCTAAGAATATCAGAAGTGATTATGGAACACCAGTAAATACAGTATATGACAAGGCAATCGGAGTGAAAGATGTAAGAAGCAAGAACCTTTCTACAGATTTCTCTAACTTCCCTAATATAAAGCAGTCAGAAATCAAAGCTGGTTTCTGGACAGTAGATTACAACCGTCCAGCAGATACAGAGAGCTTCGGAAGCTGGCAGGGAGCTGATACAGAAGAGCCTTGGAAATATGGAACAACAGGTAATGGCTGTGTAGGGGCAGGATTATATGAAGGAACACAGGGTTCAAGAATTATGTACACACCAGTTGAGGGTACATATGGTGATATGTCACTTGAGCTTGTAGTTGACCCGGCTAAGACAGCAGGTCAGGGATTTGGTAGTGCAGGTCAGTATATGGATGTACTTCTCAAGTTCGATACATCAACACTTACAGGATACGGATTAAGAATAGTAAGAACTAAAGCATCATCTAATGCCGTAACATTTGTACTTGTAAAATATGACAACGGAACAGTAACAGAAATCTCTGATGAGGTTATCGCAAGCTGCTATGCAACAGGTTGTACAATCAGCTTAAAGGTTGAAGGTAATAAGCTCACTGCTCATGTTGAGACACCAACAGAACAGCTGGCAGATCAGGCAGCTAAGGGATATCCACATGTAGTTGACCTTACAGCAGACATTGAAGTGAACAGCTTTGGTGGTGTTGCAATCCAGCACACAGGAACAGTTGGTTCAGGCGGATGGCAGAATACAACAATGCTTCATAACTTAAATGTTACATGGGAAGGTGAGAACAACCAGAACCCTGAATATGTTGAAGGAAATCCATCAGATAACGAGAATCCGGCAGAGAAACCAGATGATTCAACAGGAACTTCAACAGGAGCAGATACAACAGTTAAGACAGGCGATATGAGTCATACAGGAATGTATGCAGCATTAATGGCAGCAGGACTTAGTGGCTTACTTGGAATGGCAGCAGTATACATGAGAAGAAGAAAAGATATCTAATTTCATAAGAATTTTCTTTACAGGAGCACCCGCAATTATATTGCGGGTGTTTTTGCGTGGTGAATGTGTGACCGTATGTGATTGACATTTTGATTATTATGCTATAAAGTTTTATGGAACTAACCAGTATAAGATGGAGGATAAAACTTAAAAGCATGAAATATAATATCAGAAAATATATATTGGCAGGAATTACAGCAATTCTTGCAGCGGCTGTTTTGACGGCATGTGGTGGCAGCAAGCCAGAGAAGGACGATACAGTCCAGAGTACACAGGAAATATTTGCAATGGATACATATATGTCGCTTACTGCATATGGCAGCAATTCAGAGGAAGCAGTAAGTAAAGCAGTTCAGGAGATTAACCGTCTTGATGCAATGTTTTCGGTAGGAAATGAGGACAGTGATGTTACTAAGATAAATGAAAATGGAAGCGGTGAAGTATCGGAAGAAACCGCATTTATAATGAACAGGGCAATGCAGGTATCTAAAGAAACTAAAGGTGCTTTCGATATTACGATATACCCGGTTATGGAGCTGTGGGGATTTACCACCAAGAATTACAGAGTGCCTGAAAGCAGCGAGATTGCGGATGTACTTAAGCATGTTTCTTATACAAATGTGGAGGTTAACGGGCAGCAGGTGACATTGTCAGATGGTGCAAGCATTGACCTTGGTGGAATTGCCAAAGGTTATACTTCTTCAAGGGTGATTCAGATTATGAAGGACTGCGGCATAGAGCACGCAATCATTAATCTTGGAGGCAATGTGCAGGTGCTAGGAACTAAGACTGATGGCTCGGACTGGAGGGTTGCCATACAGAATCCTGACAGTGAAAGCAGTTATCTTGGTGTATTAAGCACTGCTGATAAGGCAGTTATAACATCAGGTGGATATGAGAGATATTTTGAGCAGGACGGACATGTATACCATCATATTATAGACCCGCAGACAGGTTATCCATCAGAGAGCGACCTGACTTCTGTTACAATTGTGTGTTCAGATGGAACTACAGCAGATGCATTGTCAACGGCGCTTTTTGTAATGGGGCTTGATGGTGCGAAAGAGTTGTATAGAAGTGGCTCGCTTGATTTTGAGATGATACTTTATGATGGAATCAAAGTATATGTGTCAGAGGGAATAGCTGACAGTTTTTCAACAAATATGAACACGGAAATAATTACCAGACAGCCTTAATGAGAATTATTATTAACAGTCTGTATTGACAAATGCAGGGACTAAAATATATTCTATAGAACAGTTAGAAAAAACTAATTAAAGATAGATGAAATTACTTTTGTTTATGAAAACTAACCGTTGATATAAAGACTAGAAGGAGCAGACATGTTATTAATAATATCACTTATAATCGTAGCTTTATTCATATATTTTCTTAAAGGTTCACTAAAAAAACACGCGGGTATCTACTATATAGGGGCGGCAGTAATCTCTATTGCGGTATTCCTGCTTGAGTTTCTGCCAATGCCTTTGTTTGTAAAGAACAATATACTAGGAATATTTGCAAAAGGCTCTATTGGAACGGCAATGTTCGTTGCAGTAATGTACGCAGGTGCACTTCCTAAGGGCAGCAAGCTGATTGCACCGCTTATGAAGATAAGAGGTGAATTGTCAATTACAGCGGCAATACTCGTCCTGTGTCATAATTTCACATATGGAATGACATATTTCAGAATGTTATTTACTAAGACAAGCCTGTTATCAGCCACACAGCTTGCAGCTGCGGTAATAAGTCTTGTGCTTATATCTATAATGCTTGTGCTTACAGTTACATCTTTTCCATCTGTAAGAAAGAAGATGCAGGCTAAGAAGTGGAAGCAGTTACAGCGCACAGCATATGTGTTTTATGGTCTTATGTATGTTCACATTATGCTCATTAACATACCTTATGCGAGACTTGGACTTGGCATGTATATTGCAAATGTAGTTATCTACAGCATAGTTTTCCTAGGCTATGCAGCTATGAGAATAGCAAAGGCTGTATCAGTAAAGGCAGCAAGAGCTGGAAAGGCATACGGTAAGAAACCAGAGACGGTTCTGTATGGACTGGCATTGGTTATATGTGCAGTGATGACGGTGTCGTGCTTTGCAGGAAGACAGACAGTGTCGGCATCGGAAGACAATGAGGAATGGAACGATTTCTTTAACGAAGAGACAGTTGCAGCAATGGTCAAAGAGATTGAGAGCAGTACGGCTAAGACAGATGCCGAAGGAACAACACAAGAGAGTCTGGAAGAATCAGTTTCATCAGATGGACAGTCAGACTCACAGGCTGGTGGTGTAGGAAATGAAGTGTCGGGAAATAGCAATAATTCCGGTTCGGATAATGTTTCTGGTAATTCATCAGGTAATAGTTCTGACAGTGGTAATCAGTCAGCCAAGCCGGATAATGGTTCTGACAATAGTGGAGAGCTGAGCGGCGGTTCAGGCAGTGATACACCGGCTAATACAAAATTTAAAGCAGATGGAACTTATACAGGTTCCGCTGTGTGTGAGACTTATAACTACAATGTAACGGTTACAATAGTCATATCGGGAGATACGATTACATCGGTTACTGCTGAATCAGAAGCGAGTGCGCAGGATGTGCAGTATTTTAATATGGCAAATGCAAAGGTTCCTGCACAGCTTCTTGCAAATCAGAGTACATCAGGCGTTGACAGTGTTTCTGGGGCTACTAAATCAAGCAATGCCATAAAGAAGGCATTTTACTATGCTTATAAATCTGCTAAGAAGTAGAGCAGATTTGTAATAGAAAAAATTATAAGGAGGCAAAATTCCTCTCCTCACCAATGGGTTCGGATTTTGCTTCGCAAAACAAGGAGGATTTATGAGGAAGAACATTTTTACTAAGATTGCTGCTGTTGCAGCCGCTACTGTTCTTGCAGTTACAGCACTTCCAGCTCTTGTGTCTGATACACATGCAGCAGATGGTGATTATTCATATGTATATGCTGGACTTACATGGCAGGAATACTGGGCTAATGAGGGCGTATATAACGCAGGAGATGTAACAACATCTAATGAGAAGGATACAAAAGGTGAGTATGATAAGGGAGCTTTTGATACAGTAACAAGAGCTACAACTAACCATGGTCTTCACAGAGGAAGCTACCAGTGCATGGCAACAATTGATACAGAAGATGGTAAGAAGTATGAGCTTGCCGGCTGGACTGGTGATGCAAAGAATCAGATAATGATTCTTACAGATGGTACACAGCTTTCATATAGTAAGGGAGTAATTACTAATACAGATGGTACAACATCTAAGCTTTCTTCTTATGAAGTAACTGGTATTAAGTATGTTCCGGTTAAGGTTAAGACATCTGATCTTGCTGATTTTGAGCAGCATTACAGAGTTGTCAAGAATGGTGAGAAGTTATACGGTGGATTTGGTGAGAACAAGCTTAGCTCATATGAGTATACAGCTGCAGTTAATGCAGATACTAATGGACTTAAGACAGCAGTTAAGAATGCAGACGGAACATATTCATTCTCTGCAAGACAGACTGGCAATGGCAAATCATTTGCAGAGCAGGATATCAGCGTAGCTGCTAACATTACATCTACAGTAAAAGATGCTACAGGTTCATACGGTGAATTTTTAAGAGTTGATATTAATGGTGATGGTTATGGTGCATTGGGTGCTATGATGCAGGCTGTTAAGTGGACATACTATGGAAATGATGCAACAAGAACAAATGTAGTTGCTACATATGGTACTAAATTCGCAGCAGACAACTGGATGCACAAATCAATGGGAATCCAGCTTGGACTTACAGATTCAGCACGCTGCAAGTTACCAGCAGGATATGACGGAACAGGTTACTGGTCACTTACTGTATATGCATTAGGATATACTGATACTACAATTGATTTTGAAGCAACTGATGCTAATATCGTTAAGGTTAAAGCACCTGTAAGTGATACATCAAAGCTTTCAGCAGCTATTGCAGCAGCAGATGCACTTAGCGAAGCTGATTACACAGCCGAGTCTTGGGCAGCTATGAAGCTTGAGTATGAGGAAGCAGTCGATGCACTTGCAGTTGCAGAATATCAGGCAGATGTTGATGAGGCAACAGAGCATCTTACAGCAGCAATCAATGCATTAGTAAAGGTTGATGCAGGTACACCTTCTGGTTCAGAAGAGTCTGATAACACAACAGAAGCAGGTACTTCAGATACATCTGTATCAGATGTTAAGACTGGTGATGCAGACAATATGGCAGTATATTCATTAGCTGCATTACTTGCCCTGGCAGCAGGTGTAGCAGTTGTATCAAGACGCAGAATTAAAGACGTCAGATAATTGATATGCTTACAATCATAATAAAACTATAAACAAGCCAAAGAACCGGGTCATAAGTCAAGTCTATGATGGGATTTGCTTATGGTCCGGTTCTTTGCTTGCGCTATGTTAATTTTCGTTAGTTTTTGTACTTGTCAAGAGCACATTTGGAGTGATAGCTGCATTTTTTAATGTAGGTAATATGAGCTGGAGTCGAAGCCTACTAAAAGTTCATATCACAGAATTTGTTGAGTTGGTAGGTTTTGAAAGCTCCAGACCATGGAAGGGCAATAGTGCTGATAGTGCAGATGTCAAATATGACGAAAGAAACCAATAACGACAGAAAACCGACAGAATACGACGAGTATATTTACAATACAATATATCTATGATACTATGCATATATAAATATGCATGTTTATTAATTCAGAGGAGGAAGAAACACTGGTGTCGTATATTTTATGGAGGATAAAGAGAAGAAAAATTATTATGACGCGGCCATGCGTCAGATTAATGGGGACTCATTATGCTTAAGTGCATATGAATATCTTAAGAATAATGCAGAATGGATTGGGAGGTATGAGGATTTTCTAAAGGGAAGGAAATCACTGCCGCTGTTGTATGATCCGTTCTTTAAGAAGATATTTAATCCGGTTGAGAGAAGGGACAGGCTTTCCGAATTGGTAAGTTGTCTGCTGGGGCAGAAGGTTACGGTTCTTGAAGTGTTTCCGAATGAGGATTCACAGTTCCTTGGCGTGATGATTATTATGGATATGGTTGTGATGATGTCTGATGGAAGTATCGCTAATATTGAGATTCAGAAGATTTCTTATGATTTTCAGGCAGAGAGAATATCGTGTTACTCAGCAGACCTTGTGCTGCGCCAGTATAAGATGATTACTGGAAACCGTGAGATAGGAGATGCTGGTGGGCTTAGGGGGTATATGAATGGTACGTCAAAACCTTCATATAAGGATATGCGACCAGTTCATACTATTATTCTGTTTGAGAACAGTAGCAGCAGCCTTATCAGCGAGGTTGATGAGGCATTATATTTTCATGTCGGAAAAACAAAGTTTAATACTGGAATTAAGATAAATCTTTTGCAGGATTATGTGCTGGTAAGCCTTGACACATTTAAGAAATACAGATATTCTGATATCAGGAAAGGGCGTACCGAGGTGACGGAATACGACTATGACAGAACACAGTATAGTGAAAAGCAGGTGACTGAGAAGATGAAGTTTGACCGTCTGAAGTTCCTGTCATTATTCGTAGCCGAGACACCGGAGGAGATAGAGCAGTTGATAGAGATATTTCCTGACTTGGAATCAGTACGCCTTGATATTAATGAGTATTTGGAGAGACCAAAGGAGGTGCTCAGTATGTTTTCTGAGGCGTTGAGGATATTAGACAGGAATACGGCAGAGCTGATGGTTGACAGGATGAAGGATGAGATTGATGAACTGAAGGTGCAGGCAGAAGAAAATAGGGCACAGTTAGAAGAAAAAGACTCACAGTTAGAAGAAAATAGGGCACGTTTAGAAGAAAAGGATGCAGAAATAGACAGATTAAAGAAGCTGTTAGAGGAACAGAATAAGTAGTTATATATAATTATTACAAATGCAGTTATCATAGTAGTGTTGCTACTATCATCGAGTAATTAAATACTGTTTGAGTATTAAATGACTTTATTGGTTCAGCCCTTTGTTTACAAGGGGTTGAGCCTTTTTACGTGCGTCGGTTGAAGCCGACGCATGGGCTTAAGTCATCTTCGTGGACTTGCTGTGGGCTTGTTTTATCCTTTGGTGAGGAATTCTCCAAAACGGATACCGGAGTAGTACAGTAGTGAAAACGAAACATGTGCGGTAGGGTCAGTATTATAACGAGTTTATGTGGAAGAGCAGATATGCGGAGTGTATTTCTGTGGATGAGACTATTGAGAGGATGAAGGGGTAAGTGCAGAATGGAAGAAGTTATTAGAAAATATTTTCAATGCTGGCTGGATAAAGATATTAATGCTGTAAAAGAGATTTTCAGCGACGATATTATTTACAGCGAGTGTTATGGCCCGGTGTATAAAGGAATTGGACAGATAATCAGATGGTTTGAGGATTGGAATCAGAAAGGTACTGTTTTGCAGTGGGATATAAAACGTGTGGTTGTTTCTGGTAATACAGCTGTTGTGGAATGGTATTTTAAGTGCAACTACAAGGGCAATGTGGATGGTTTTGATGGTGTTACCATTGCAGAGTTTGATGCGGATATAAAGATTTGCGATTTGAAGGAGTTTCAGTCGAAGGTAGAGCATTATTGTCCGTATGATTCTTGATAATTGAAATGATTTTGAGAGGAAAAAAGTAATGGACAGAGGAAATGAACTTCTTAAAGAAAGTGTTGTAATGGCAAATGAATTGGATGTTGCGGGTGAGTTTATTTATGCGGCAATTGATAAATTTAATAAAATGAATAATTTTGACCAAGTAGGAGATAATTTCTTTTTTTTGTATCACTTAGCAGTTGGTATTGAACGTGTGCAAAAAATTTTACTGGTAATAATTAATGATGTCGAAAGAGATGAAATAGAGGATTTTCTGGAGAAAATCAAGAGCCATAATCACATGATGTTACACGGTAAGATAAAAGAAAAAGTGAATATTTCGTTTTCAAAGGAACAAAATGATTTATTGAATTTGTTGTCTGAATTTTACAATGCGGAAAGATATGCTCGATTTAATTTCTTTTCGTATAATTTTAAAGATAGAGATTTGCTGACAGAATATGTACAAAAATATTGTAAAAATATTAGTTTTGATTATTCTTTATGCAA
>OLWE01000927.1_pt1 | contig 14023 bp, 10 predicted proteins | sample 1673591 | NCBI WGS metagenome assembly OLWE01 (sample SAMEA103958116, study PRJEB25191) | human gut metagenome | biome: human-associated habitat [ENVO:00009003]; feature: intestine environment [ENVO:2100002]; material: feces | place: Germany | collected 2013/2015 | reverse complement strand
CTTGCGGGGTTAAGGGGCGGCGCCCCTTATGGGGCTTGGGGCAACGCCCCAACTGCTGCTCCGTTAAATCAATTGTGATATCGAAGTCAACTCCGCCGCCAGCGCTGAACAGCGAAACGCTTTCAGCGCAGCGGTTGTAACTTTTCGCTCCCGCAGGAGCGCCCCCCAAGCTGCAATCTCGACCAGCTCCACATTGTCGCGCCGATTGGGCGCGACCGACCAGCCGGGCTTGCAACCATAGCCACACTCCCCTGCAATCCCCTCTTTAGGCGCATTGCAACACATCAAAAAGGACGTGCCAGCCTTTCGCAGCCGCACGTCCTTTTCTAATCCCAAATTATGCGGAAACCTTCCGCTTGTCGAAGTTCGCCCACATTGCCTTCGTCGGGCAAGCATCCGCACACGCCATGCAGTGCTGGCACTTGCTCTGATCGATGACCGGCAGACCGTTCGTCATCGTAATCGCACCATGCGGGCAGGAACGGAAGCACTTGCCGCAGTGAATGCAGCCAGTCGAGCAGGCAGACAGCACCTTCTTGGCGGGTTCAGTGTTGCGGCAGCGAACCGTCACACCCTCCGTCACCGGGCGCAGACTCAGCACACCCTTAGGGCAAATCGCCACGCACTTGCCGCACGCGACACACTTCTCGTCGTCCACCACGGCAATCTTCTTCACCGGGTCAACATGAATCGCGTCGAACGGGCAGACGCGCGCGCAGGTACCCAGACCAAGGCACGCGAACTTGCAAGCCTTGTTGCCGTCATTGACGACGGATGCAGCCACGCAGTCCTGAATGCCGCGGTACTCAAACTTCTCCTTGCAATGCTCGGGATCACCTTGGCAGATTACGCTGGCGACCTTGCGAACGGCGTCTGCTGCTTCCGCATTACCCATAATCGCGGAAATCTTGTCCGCAACTGGCTTGCCTCCGACCGGGCAGGCGTTCACGGGCGCTTTGCCGCAAGCAATCGCATCCGCACAGCCGTCGCAGCCGGGATAGCCGCAGGCACCGCAGTTCGCGCCCGGAAGCGCCGCGCGCACAGCGTCACGCTTTTCATCCGCCGGAATGGCAAAGACCTTCTCCGTGCCCATCAGCAGCAGACCGAAGAGCAACCCCATCAGGCCCAGCACAACCGCCGCAATGAGGATGTTCACAACCGTCATCCGTCTTCCCTCCTCAGCCGATTAAGCCGCCGAAGCCCATGAACGCAATCGCCATCAGACCCGCCGTAATCAGCGCGCCGGGGAAGCCGTTCATCCACTTGGGCATGTTCGCCAGCGCCAGACGCTCGCGGATGCAGGAGAAGAGAATCATCGCCAGACCGAAGCCTGCCGCCGCGCAGAAGCCGTTGAACGTGCTTTCGAGCAGGTTGTAGCCGTTATCCACGTTCAAAATCGCCACGCCCAGCACCGCGCAGTTGGTGGTGATGAGCGGCAGGTACACGCCCAGCGACTGATACAGCGAGGGGGAAATCTTCTTCAGCTCCATTTCCACAATGCCGACCAGCACGGCAATGACGAGGATGAACGCAATCGTCTGCATGTATTCCAGATGCAGCGGCACCAGAATCAGGTGCTGCACGAACCAAGTGATGAAGCTGGCGAGCGTCATGACGAAGATGACCGCCATCGACATGCCCTTTGCCGTGTCGTACTGCTTGGAAACGCCGAGGAACGGGCAGCAGCCGAGGAAGCGGTTCATGACAAAGTTATTGACCAGCAGACCGCCGACAAGAATCGTCAGCAGATTCGCCCAAATGTTGCTCATGCTGCCGCCCCCTTCTTTTTCGACTTATTCGACAGTGCATTGACCAGAATCAGCAACAGACCCAGCGTGATGAAGCCGCCGGGAACCTGCGTCATGATGCCCATCGGCTGATAGCTGGCGGGCATCACCTGCAGACCAAAGAACGTACCGTTGCCCAGCAGCTCACGAATGACGGACAGCAGCGTGATGGCGAAGGTGAAGCCCAGCCCCATGCCCAGGCCGTCCGCAATGCTCAGCACTGGCGGATTCTTTGACGCGAAGGACTCCGCACGGGCAAAGATGATGCAGTTGACAACAATCAGCGGGATAAACATGCCCAGCGCCTGCGACAAATCCGGCAGGAACGCCTTAAGCAGCATGTCAATCATCGTCACGAAGGACGCGATGATGATGATGTACGCCGGAATGCGCACGCTGTCCGGGATGATGTTGCGCAGCAGGCTGATGAACAGATTCGAGAAAATCAGCACAGCCGTAACCGCCAGACCCATGCCGATGCCGTTCATGCCGGACGTGGTGATGGCCAGCGTCGGGCACATGCCCAGCATCAGTACAAACGTCGGATTCTCCCAAATCAGGCCGTTCAGCAGGACACTCATGAAGGTTTTCTTCTGATTAGCCATGCTTTTTCACCTCCCCAAACGGATGCGGCGCGGTGAAGCGGTCAATCAGGGGCGTGCAGACGTTCATGAACAGAATCGCGAAGGAGCAGCCTTCGGGGTAGTTCGCGTAGGCACGGATGATGAACAGCAGCAGACCGCAGCCAATGCCCATGATCACGCGGCCAGGCACCGTCACCGGGCTGGTCGCATAGTCAGTCGCCATGAAGAACGCGCCGAGCATCAAGCCGCCCGCAAATACCTGATAAATCGCCATTTCAGCGCCATCCTTAATCAGGTAGCAAACGAACACGGTCGCGATGAAGGACACCGGGATGCGCCAGTCAGCAATCTTGCGGACGCACAGGTAAATGCCGCCGACGAGAATCGCCAGCTTGCAGGTTTCGCCCAGCACGCCGCCGCAGTTGCCCAGCAGCAGATCCATAAAGTTCACGCCGGAAACGCCCTTGCTCAGCAAGCCGAGGGGCGTTGCGGAGGTCGTCGCATCCACGGCGAAGTTGGACTGCGGATAGCTGCTCATCAGCGCAGACCAGCTGACGAACAGAATCGCACGCGCGGTCAGCGCCGGGTTCATGAAGTTGCTGCCGATGCCGCCGAACATTTGCTTGACGAGGACGATGGCAATCACGCCGCCGACCACCGCCAGCCACCACGGCGCGTTCGCCGGGAGGTTGTACGCCAGCAGCAGACCCGTCACGACGGCGCTCCAGTCGCCAATCGTCACCGTCCGCTTCGTCAGCTTTTCCCACACAAATTCAGATAGAACACAGGTTGCCACGGACACGCAGATGAGCATCAGCGCGCTCCAGCCGAAGATGATAACGCCCGCAATGCCAGCCGGCAGCAGCGCCAGACAAACCTCCTGCATGATGCGCTGCGTGCTGCTATGGTCGCGCAGGTGGGGCGAGGAGGTCATCACAAGATTATTCTGCATGGTGTTATGCCTCCTTCTTGGACTGCTCTTCAGCAGCCTTCTTTGCAGCTTCTGCCGCGGCTTTCTTCGCGGCTTCCGCCTTCTTGCGGGTCGTAATCACCTTTTTGCCCTGACGGCAGGACTGCGTAAGCAGGCGCTTGGCGGGGCAGACGAAGGTGCACGCACCGCATTCGATACAGTTCATGATGCCGTACTTTTCGGCTTCGTCATAGCGGTCGGCGCGGACGCAGCGGTCAAGCAGCGTCGGCATCAGCTGCATCGGGCAGGCGCGCAGGCAGCGGCCGCAGTTGATACAGGCGGATTCCACCGGGTCAACGGCTTCTTCGCCCAACACAAGCACGCCGGAGGTGCCCTTCGTGACCGGGATATCCGTGCGGGTAATCGCCATACCCATCATCGGGCCACCGCTGATGAGCATCCGTGCGCCGGACTGCATTCCACCGCAGGCTTCCAGCAGCGTGTCGATCGGCGTACCGACGCTAACGAGGAAGTTGCCGGGGTTGTTGACCAGCCCGCCAACGGTCGTCACGCGCTGCACGAGCGGGCGGCCCTCGCGAATCGCCTGCTGAATGGCATACACCGTGCCGACGTTGCTGACCACGCAGCCGACATCCAGCGGCAGACCGCCGGTCGGCACCTTGCGGCGCGTCAGGGCATACACCAGCTGCTTTTCACCGCCCTGCGGATAGCGGACGGGCAAATCATGAATTGTGATGCCTTCGACGTTCTTCGCCGCGGCACGGAGCGCTTCCACCGCGTCCATTTTGTTGTTCTCCACGCCGACGTGCGCTTCCTTCACGTCCAGCGCAAGCATCATCAGGTGGATGCCATCAATGATTTCCGCGGGTTTTTCCAGCATCAGGCGATGGTCAGCCGTCAGGTACGGTTCGCACTCCGCGCCGTTGATGACAAGCTTCTCAATCGTCTTGCCCTTCGGGGGCGTTATCTTGACCTGCGTGGGGAACGTCGCGCCGCCCATGCCGACGATGCCGGCTTCGCGGACGATGGTCTGCAATTCCTGCGCGGTCAGCGTTTCCGGGTGCTCTGCCGGATGCAGCTCCACCCAGTTGTTCTGGAAGTCATTCTCGATGACGACGGCGGAAACCGTCGAACCATTTGCCAGTTCGACCGGCTCAATGCCGACGACCTTGCCGGAGACGGATGAATGCACCGGTGCGGACACAAAGCCGCCCGCTTCGCCAATCTTCTGACCCGCCAGCACCAAATCACCCTTCTGCACGATGGGCTTGCAGGGCGCACCGATATGCTGCGAGAGCGGAATCACCACGCGCGCAGGCGCGGGCAGCTCACGAATGGCGTTGCCGCTGTTGACGGCCTTGCCGTTTACGCCCTCATGCGGATGCGTTCCGCCGGGAAACATGTGTTTGACAAACACAGAGAAAACCCCTTTCCAAATCCTTTCGCATCCCCTGCCGTGACAGCAGAAAACACATATTCAGACGGAATCCGTCTGAACAGGACACAATCACACGAAATCTATTATATCATATAACAAGGCATTTGGTACAGTGAAAAGTTTGACAAATGTCAGCCAAAGTTTTTTAGTCAATTTCACCATTAGCTATGACTAATATCTTCTTCCGGCAGATTTCCCGCCACATAGAGCATGTGCGCTGCGTGACTCATGGCACTGCCCTCGCTGCCGTCCGCGCCGCCAAGCATCCGCGCGACTTCGCTGATTCGTTCCTTGGGTGAAAGCAGGCGAACACTCGTATTCGTCCGCTCCCCTTCCACACGCTTCTCCACAAGAAACTGGTGCGCCGCCATCGCCGCAATCTGCGGCAGATGCGTCACGCAGATAACCTGCCGCTTGCGCGCGATCAGCGCCATCTTCTCCGCGACGACCTGCGCCATCCGCCCGCTGATGCCCGTGTCGATTTCGTCGAACACCATCGTGCCGACGCCGCCTTTTTCAGCTTCGAGGCTCTTAATCGCCAGCATCAGGCGCGACAATTCGCCGCCAGACGCGATTTTTGACAGCGGCTTCAGCGGCTCGCCGGGGTTCGGGGAAATCATAAACTCAATCACGTCGTCGCCGACCGACTGCGGCATGAAAATCTTCCCTTCCGGGCGAATCGCGAACGACACTTGGAAGATGGTGTTGCCCATGCCGAGGTCTTTCAGCTGCGCCATCATGTTCTTCTCAAACTCATTCGCCAGCCCGTGCCGCGCCTCCGTCAGCTGACGCGCGAGCTGCCGATACTGCGCCAGCAAGCGCTTGTGTTCCGCGCCGGTTTTGGCAACCTGCTCATCCAGCGAGACGTAATTGTCGTATTCCTCCTGCATCTTCTTCTGCTGCGAAAGGACTTCCGCCACCGTTTCGCCGTACTTGCGTTCCATGCGCCGAATCAAATCCAGCCGTGTCTCAACTTTCTCCGCCCGAACGGGGTCGAACTCCCCTTTTTCGGTCAAATCCGCCAGTTCGTAGCCGATTTCCTCCAGCTCATAGTACGCTGAATCGCACCGCTGCGCCAGACTGACGTAGTTTTCGCCGAACGCCGCCAGCGACCGAAGCGCATCCGCCGCTTCCTTCACGCGCGAAAGTACCGTCTCGCTGTCATCGTTCGCTGAAATCGCCCGATGCGCCGCCGCAACCGCTGTCGCAATCTTCTCCGAATGCCGGAATCGCTCTTTTTCCGCTGCCAGCGTTTCTTCCTCGCCCAGCTTCAGCCGCGCTTTTTCCAATTCCTCCAGCGACTTTTTCAGCGATTCCATGCGGTACTGTTTCTTCTCATTCTCCTTGACCAAGCGCGCGTACTGCCGATGGTTGGTGATGAACGCCTGATACGCCGCGTCCACGCGGCTGAGCAGCGCCTGATAATCGTCGCCGCCCGCAGCATCCAGAAACAGCAGGTGATACTGCGAGTTCATCAGGAACTGCGCCTCGTGCTGCCCATGCACGTCCATCAGCAGTACGGCAATGTCTTTGAGCGCGGACAGCGGCATCACCACCCCGCAGACGCGGCAGAGGTTGCGCCCGGAGCGCGTGATTTCGCGGTAGAGCGTTACCGTGCCGTCGAAATCATCAAGTGCCTGCGCCTGCGCCCATTTTGCGACTTCCACATTGCCGCTGGCATCGAACACCGCTTCGACCCACGCCTTGTCCGTTCCCGTGCGGATGAGTTCCCGCGCGGCGCGTCCGCCCAGCACCAGATTGACTGCGTCCACGACGATGGATTTGCCCGCGCCGGTTTCGCCGGTCATAACGTGCAGCCCTTCGCCGAATTCCAGACTCAGTTCCTCAATCAGCGCGATATTCCGCATTCGCATGGATAGAATCATGATGGATACTCCTTTTCCGTGCCGGGGATAACCATTGCCGTTATTTCATCATTTCCCGGATGCGGCTGGTGACAGTGATCGTCTCCTCGTTCGAGCGGATAATCAGCAGCACCGTGTTGTCGCCTGCCAGCGTCCCCAGTACCTCCGGCCAGTGCATACTGTCCAGCGCTTCCGCCGCGACGTTCGCCGAACCCGACAAGGTTTTCACCACAATCAGGTTGTTCGCCGACGAGACAGACAGCAGCGATTCCGCCAGCATCCGAATGAAACGGTCGGTCAGATTGTTGTCCGCCTGATCGCCCGTTGCGTATTTGTACTTGCCGGAGGGGGTCAGCACTTTCAGCAGCCGCAATTCCTTAATGTCGCGGGATACAGTCGCCTGCGTCACGCGGATGCCCCGCGCATTCAGGGCGCTGGCGAGTTCCTCCTGCGTTTCAATTTCCTGTTTTTCGATGATATCGAGGATTGCCACTTGTCGAACGGTTTTCATATTTCCGCAGCACCTGCCTTTACATTTTGTGTTATCGGGTCCATTCCGTCAGCTTTTCGCGGACAAGGTTGAAGAACGGCTGGTCACTCGTGCGGATGAGCTGCAGCGTTCGATCGGCACGACTGATTTCGACCACCGCACCGTCATCCAGCTGCGCGTACGTCTGCCCATCGACTTGCAGGCAGGCGCTCTGCGGCGCATCCGACCCCAATAGCAGGCGAATCTGTGCGCTGCCCTGCACAACGGTCGGACGATGCTGCAAACTGTGGGCACAAATCGGCGTGAGCACCATGCAATCCACTTTCGGGGAAATAATCGGACCGCCAGCGGAGAGCGAATAGCCGGTTGACCCCGTCGGCGTGGCGACAACAAGCCCATCGGCAATGTAATGCCCGGCGAGTGCGCCATCCACCAGCGCCGTAACCGTAATCAGCCGCGCATAGCCGCCGCGGCTCATCACCACGTCGTTGATGGCGTACCAGCTTTGCCCATTCATCTGCACGGACAGCACTGCGCGGCGCTCTGTCTCGTAGTCGCCGCGGATGACCTTGTCCAACAGCCTCGGCAGGGCGTCTGCCTCGCCTTCCGCCAAAAATCCGACGCGCCCCAGGTTCACGCCGAGCAGCGCCGCATCCCACGAAAGCGCATACTGTGCGCCGCGAAGCAGCGTGCCGTCGCCGCCCAGCGACAGAATCACATCCGCCCGCGCATCCGGCGCATTCAGCGAAGTCACGCTGCCCGACGCAAACGCTGCCAGCACCTCATCTTCCACCAGCACCTGCGCGCCGCAGGACGCAAGCTGTGCCACTGCATGATGCGCCGCTGCCATTGCATCCGGCCGATGACCATGAATGACGATGCCAAGTCGCACGCCGTTCCCTCCATCCTGATTCAGTCTGCCGTTTTTTTCACAAACAGCACCCGAAGTATCCCCATTATAACACAAGATGAATATTCATGCAAGCATATACAGAAATTTTGATACCATTTCCAAATGAGAATGCGCACGCAGGTGGCGCAGGTGAATGCAGGAAATCGTATTACTTGTGTGAAGAACCCTTTAGCTCCTGATGCGCCTTTTTTACCAGCTCGTGGATGATTTCCGGCGTCATCGGCTCAGCTTCCTGCGTCCGGACGGTGATTTTGCCCAAGAACTCAATGTTGCCCTCCGGCCCCTTAATCGGCGAATAATCCAGCTGCTGCACCTGCCAGCCGATGCTCGGCGCGAATTCCACAATCTCCCGCAGCACGTCCTCATGCACCTTCGGGTCGTGGATGACGCCTTTCTTGCCGATGCGGTCGCGTCCCGCCTCGAACTGCGGCTTAATCAGCGTATAGAACACGCCCTCCTCGCCCATCAGCTGCGCCGCAACAGGCAAAATCAGGCGAATGCTGATGAAGGACACGTCCATCACCGTAACAGTCGGGTGCAGCGGCAGCATGTCCGGCGTCAGCAGACGCGCATTCGTCCGCTCATAGAGCGTTACGCGCGGGTCGTTGCGCAGTTTCCACGAGAACTGCCCGTAGCCGACGTCAATCGCATAGACATGCGCCGCGCCGTTTTGGAGGCAGACGTCCGTGAAGCCGCCGGTCGCCGCGCCGATGTCCATGCACACTTTGCCGCGCAGATCCGCCTGAAAGGACGTAATCGCCTTTTCCAGCTTCAATCCGCCGCGGCTGGCATAGGGGTTCGACTTGCCGCGGATTTCCAGCTCGTCCTCCGGCTTAATCAGCTCCGACGCCTTGTCAATGCGGCGCGTGCCGACGTACACCTCGCCCGCCATGATGCTGACCTGCGCCTTCGTGCGGCTTTCGCAAAGCCCGCGTTCCACCAGCGCTACATCAGCCCGTTGCTTTTCGCTCATTGATGCTTTTCTCCATTCTTCAGCGCGATGACGATGCGCTGGGTCATCAGTTCCGGCGTCAATCCCAAGTATTTCAGCAGCTGATCACGCCGCCCATGCTGCACAAAGGTATCCGGGATGCCGAAGGACAGCATCGGCGCGGGCAGCCCTTCGCCGGACAGGAACGCGCAGACCACGCTGCCAAAGCCGCCCGTCAGCACATGCTCCTCCATCGTGACGATTGGGCGATTCGCCAGCTGATGCAGCATTTTCTCGTCCATCGGCTTCACACTCCGGCAGTTCACCAGCGATGCGTGAATGCCGCGCTTTTCCAGCAGGTCGCGGACTTCAATCGCTTCTGCCACCATCGAGCCGACAGCCAGCAGCGCCACATCCTCCCCCTGCTCCATTAGCTCCCATTCACCGATGCGGAACGGCTTGTCCTGCGCCGGGTAGCGCGCCGACAAATCGACGGATTCACGCCCATAGCGGATGGCGCAGGGGGATTCGTTCTCCTGCGTCCAGCGCATCATGGTGCGCAGCTCATTCAGGTCGCGCGGCGCCAGAATCACCATGTTCGGCACGGGCAGCATTGACGCCAAATCCCACACGCCGTGGTGCGTCGCGCCATCCTCGCCGACCAGCCCCGCACGGTCAAGCAGCAGCGTCACGTTCAGTTTCGGCATACACACGTCATGTATCATCTGGTCAAACGACCGTTGGAAGAACGACGCGTAGACCGCGAAGTACGGCTTCATGCCGCCCGCCGCCAGCCCAGCTGCCATCGTAACGGCATGTTCCTCCGCAATGCCGACGTCCATCATGCGGCGTGGAAAACGCTCCGCAAAGTACGACAAGCCCGTACCCGACGGCATAGCGGCGGTAATCGCGACGATTTTTTCATCCGTTTTCGCCATTTCGGACAGCGTTTCCGCCATTACCTGCCCATAGGACGGCAGCGTTCCCTTCTTGCGCGCCGTACCGGTTTCCACATAGAACGGCGGCGTGCCGTGGAAGCGCTCCGGCTTGTCCTCCGCCGCGCTGTATCCATATCCTTTTTTTGTGAGCACATGCACGACAACCGGCTCATCCAACTGTTTGACGGCCTCCAATGTGTGCTCCAGTGCCTTGAGATCATGCCCGTTAATCGGGCCGAAATAATGGAAGCCAAGGCTATTGAAGAATCCCTCTTGATTTTCGCGCACGAACATGGACTTGACGCTCTTTTTTGCCCACGATAAAAAACACTGAAGCGGTTTTCCGACTACGGGCAGGCAGGACAAGCCTTTGCGGATAACCCGCTTCGTGCTTGTCCACCCGCTGGAGACGCGTAAATCCGTCAGATGCTGCGAAAGCGCCCCCACGTTCGGCGCAATCGACATTTCGTTGTCATTCAGAATGACAATCATACGCGTATGACTGTCACCCGCGTCGTTGAGCGCCTCATAGCACATGCCGCCGGTCATTGCGCCATCGCCCACCAGCGCCAGCACATGGTGATGCTGCCCCTGCAAATCGCGGGCGCGCGCCAGCCCCAGCGCTGCGGACAGCGCGGTAGAGGCATGACCCGTCTCGAACACATCATATTCGCTTTCGGAGCGCTTCGGAAAGCCGGACATGCCGCCGAAGGAGCGCAGGGTACAGAACGTGCGGTAGCGCCCCGTCAGCAGCTTATGGACGTAGCTCTGATGCCCCACATCGAAGACGATTTTGTCCTCCGGCATGTTGAACACGCGGTGAATCGCCATCGTTAATTCTACCACGCCCAGATTGCTCGCCAAATGCCCGCCGCGCTTGGAAATAGTCGTGACCAGTTCTGTGCGAATCTGCGCGGCGAGATCGTTCATCTCCGCATAGGACAAACCTTTAATGTCCTGCGGCGACTTGATATCCTCCAATCGCAAGCATTTTCCCTCCTTCATGGATTTTGCATTTGTGTTGATTGATGCTATTTCTCAGATAAGAATGCGCAAGCGGATGGCGCAGGCGAATGCAGGAAATAGTATTAGAATTTGCTGCCCTTGCTCCCCTTTGCGCCCTTCGCGCCGCCGAGCGAAACGCCCTTCAAAATATCGGAGGAATAAGCATAATTGCGCATGTTGCGGTCTTCGTTCGCCTTGCGCGCGCAGTCCACCATGCGGTCAATCAGCTGCGAATACTTCACGCCCTTGTTCTCCCACAGGTAGAATGCCAGCGAGCCGGGAATCGTGTTGATTTCAGTGATGTATACCTGCTCGGACGCACGGTCAAACATGTAATCGATGCGCACAACGCCCTTGCAGTCCAGCATCCGGAAAATATTGCAGGACATGGCCTGAATCTTATCGCGCAGGCTGTCCTCAATCGGCGCGGGCAGCACACGGTGCAGGCTCGCCATGCCCTTCGAGCCGCCATTGGCAAGATACTTCTCCTTGAAATCGAGGAACTGCTGACCCGACAGCGGCATCTCAATCGGGCTGGCTTCCACGTCGCCATCGTAGCCCAGTACGGAGCAGTTCAGCTCAATCGGGTGATCCAGCCCCTTCTCAACCAGCACGCGGCGGTCGTACTCAAATGCCAGTTCAAGGCTATCTGTCAGCCCTTCGCGGTCATCCGCACGGCTGACACCGATAGACGAGCCAAGGTTCGCGGGCTTGACGAACACAGGATAGCCCAGTTCCTTCTCCACCTTGTCCAGCACGGCGTTTTTGTCCTGCTGATACATGGCGCGCGTGAACCAGCAGTCCGGCAGACACGGCAGCGTCCCCGCGCCGCGGAAGAACTGCTTCATCATGATTTTATCCATGCCGATGGCGCTGCCTGCCACGCCCGTAGACGTGTACGGCAGATTCGCCAGTTCCAGCATCCCTTGCAGCGTGCCGTCCTCGCCGTTCAGCCCATGCATGACGATAACGCAAACTTCCAGCCGCGCTACCATGACCTGCGTTGGATGAGAGAACAGCCCCTTGCCAGGACGGTTCGCCAGCAGCGCGCCCGAACCCGCCGTCGCGTCCAGCGCAACGGCTTCGATGCCCGCTTTGTTCGGGTCAAAGGGCGTGTACGTCTCGATGCGGCGGAGCGCATTCCCCGTATACCAGACGCCGTTTTCGCCGATATACACCGGGATGACGTCGTACTTCTCGCTGTCCACATGGTTCATCAGCTGCACCGCGCTGATGATGGATACCTCGCGCTCACAGCTGCGGGAACCGAAAATCACACCAAGCTGAACCTTTGCCATAACAAAAATCTCCTTGCCTTTACGGAATCTCTGATTGATTCGGCAGAGCTTCCTTACGTTTCAGAATAGTGATCCGGAAGATCGTTTTCAAACATTGCAATGTCGCCGGGACGCCCAATCTGCCGCAGGAGCGCCGTCGCTTCGTCGAGGCTGGCGACGACGTGCAGATTTCCCTGCGGGAAGCCCGCTGCGAGCAGCCCTTCGGCAATCGGCTGCGTGTGTTTCTTGCCCACGAGAATGGCGATATCCGCGTTGCCGCAGATTTTCCGCCCAAATTCGCGGTTGAACGCCGCTTCCTGTCCGCCCAATTCGACCATACCGGGGGTAATGATGATGCGCCGCGCTTGGAACGCCCCAAGTACCTTCACTGCCGCTTCCGCGCCCTTCGGGTTGGAATTGAACGCATCGTCAATGATGGTGATGCCTGGCGACGGAATCAGCTGCAAACGGTGCTCCACCGGCTGCAGTTTGCTGATGCCGCGTGCTACTTGCCGCATGGTCAGCCCCAGATGGAGCGCAACCGTCGCGGCAAGCAGGATGTTCTGGATGTTGTGTTCCCCCAGCAGGCGCGTTTCGCACGCAATTTCCTCTGCCGACGTATGCAGGACGAATCGGCTGCCCATCGGGGAAACCGTCACATCCGTTGCCCACACGTCCGCGTCCGGGCTGTAATGCAGGCAGCAGAGGCGCTTTTCTTTCTCCGTGCGGTCATAGAGTTCGCGGCAGATTGCACCGTCATCCGGGAAAAAGCAGCAGCCATCCGCCGGAACAGCGTCCATCAATTCATATTTCGTATTTTTGATGCGCTCCAAGGTGTGGAAGGTGTCCAAATGCTGCGGGCCAACGCTCGTCAGCACACCGTAACGCGGATGCACCAGTCGACACAGTTCCTTGATATCCCCGACGTGCCGAGCGCCCATTTCCGCCACAAACACCTGCGTCGCAGGCGTCAGGCGCTCACGGATGATTTTCGTCACGCCCATTGGCGTATTGAAGCTGCTCGGCGTAATCAGTGTCTGATACTTCTCCTGCAGAATCGTGCCAAGAATGAACTTGACGCTCGTCTTGCCGTAGCTGCCGGTAATGCCGATTTTGATGATGTCCGGGCGCGCCGCCAGCTTCTTCTGCGCGTCGCGGAAATACATTTCGCTCACGAGCTTCTCAATCGGCCACGCCAGCAATCCGCCCAGCGCCACCCAGAGCGGCAGCAGCAGCGGCAGCAGCCCGCAGAAGTACACCTTCGTCAGCAGCGCAATCGGCGTGCAGAGCAGCGTATAGACAACGCCCATGACAATGTACGTCCGCTTGACGCGCATCGTGACGACAAACGGCTTTTTCGCCTTCTTCTGCTGGAAAATCGACCGGCACCACCAGCCGCCCGCGACCGCCAGCGCTGCATTCACCAGCGCCAGCAGGATTTTACCGACGCTCATGTCCAGCATCCGGTCAACGCTCCGGTACGCCAAATACAGCAGCGTCAAGTACGCCGCCAGCGTGACGCCGGGCAGCAGCGCGCGCTTCCAATTGCGCCGCAGTGTCCGGAAATAGCCGGGAAATTGGTAGCTTTCCAGCTGGAAATCATGCATCAGGCTCCGTTGTGCCAGCAGCATCGCCAAGGCGGTTGCCAGCGCCGGAAGCCATTTCAGTAAGTTAATCACCTGATTCACTCCTGCCCATCCAAATCAGTTCAGCAGAAACTGACGCACAATCGTCTGAAAGCGCGCCGCCTGCTCCAGATATGCGAAATGCGTGCCGCCTTCCAGCACCACCAAACCGCTGTCGGCAATTTCCTTTTCCATCTGCTGCCCCATCCACAGCGGCGTTTCCGTGTCGCGGTCGCCCC
>OLWE01000920.1_pt1 | contig 14107 bp, 7 predicted proteins | sample 1673591 | NCBI WGS metagenome assembly OLWE01 (sample SAMEA103958116, study PRJEB25191) | human gut metagenome | biome: human-associated habitat [ENVO:00009003]; feature: intestine environment [ENVO:2100002]; material: feces | place: Germany | collected 2013/2015 | reverse complement strand
ACAACCCCAGAACGTCTTCCATGGTATACAGACCCGGTTCCCTGCCTTGGAGCCAGAGAGCCGCACGAACTGCTCCGGAGGCAAATGTCATACGGCTGGACGCCTTATGGGTAAGTTCCAGCCGTTCACCATCGGAAGCAAATATTACAGTATGGTCCCCCACCACATCCCCTCCCCGCAGGGAATGCATGCCTATTTCTTTGGCGGGTCGAGGCCCTACCAACCCTTCACGGCCAAAAACCACACTATCTTCATAATTCCTGTCAATGGCGCCGGACAGGATTTCCGCCAGTGTCCGGGCAGTACCGGAAGGAGCATCAATTTTGTGACGGTGATGCATCTCCATTACCTCTATATCGCAGCTGCCTCCCAGAATCTGTGCAGCCTTGCGCGTCAGCCAGAACAGGGCGTTCACCCCTACGGAATAATTGGAAGCGAACACAATCGGAATGGATGCCGCAGCGTCCACGATCTCCTGGCGTTCCAGCTCCGTATGCCCCGTAGTGCCAATCACCAGAGGTTTGTTATTGGCAACAGCTTCCGCCAGCAGAGTGCTGGTGAAAGCGTGATGGGAAAAATCAATGGCTACGTCGCATTTGGCGAGGGCTGGATAAAGCTCCTGTCCCTGATCATGAGTAGAACCCACGCAAGTATCCGGATTCTGCGTCACCGCCTCTTGAATAGCTTGGCCCATGCGGCCCGAAATGCCTGTAACAAGAATGGAAATCATATCACTAAAATGTTAAAGAATATTGAAACGCTGAAGAAGAGCGGAAAGCTGAGCTTCTTTCTCTTCCGCCAATGGAACCAGCGGAAGACGTATGCCGGGCTGTATATCTCCCCTCATCGCCAAAGCCGCCTTGATCGGAACAGGATTGGAATCCAGAGTCATTAGCCCTTTCATCAACGGATAAAATGTCTTCTGGAGGGAAAGCATTTCCCCCATATCCTGATTCAGGCCAGCTTTGACAATGGAATTCATGATGCCCGGAACCAGATTGGATGTTACGGAAACCAATCCGCTGGCGCCACAGGCCATAAAAGGCACCGTCAGACCGTCATCGCCACACAGAACAGTGAAATTTTCCGGAACCACCTGCATCAGCTGGTTCACGCGGTCCACATTGCCGCCGGCCTCTTTCACACAAACAATATGCGGGCAATCCTTCGCCAGACGGCTGATTGTTTCCACACTGATTTCAATACCGCAACGCCCCGGAATGCTGTACAGCATAATCGGCAGACGGGTAGCGTCCGCAATAGCCTTGAAATGGGCATAAACTCCATCCTGAGAAGGTTTATTGTAATAGGGGCACACCTGGAGCGTTCCGTCTACTCCCATCTTTTCCGCTTCCTGGGTCATATGGATAGCTTCTGCGGTGGAATTAGCGCCCGTTCCCGCAATAACCTGAATACGGCCAGCCGCGATCTCCACGGCCAATTCTATTACCCTCAAGTGTTCTTTTACAGTCAAGGTGGGGGATTCTCCCGTGGTACCGACAGCCACAATGCCGGCCACGCCGGCAGCTATCTGCGCTTCCACAAGCATTCTAAAAGCCTCTTCATCGACCCGGTTGCCGGCAAACGGAGTCACAATTGCTGTATAAAGACCTTGAAACTTCATAACCTTACTTGGAAATATACTATCTTAACAGACACTTTTTGTCACGACAGAATACAGAAATATGGCACGCCTGTCAGGCATCCTGAAATACCATTCGTGAACAAATGGAGCAAAACTCCAGGCAGGAATTAAACAGGGACAGGAATGATTCCGGCCGCCTGCCGGGCCGCCAGGCAGCTTTCCTTCCATTGACCACGATATATTCCCGGTGAATATGGCGACCTTCGTTCCCACATAAAAACAACGCAGCCGCACAGGCGGAAGAAGCCAATCGAGACTGGGAAACATACCGAAATACCGGACGGTGAATTACGATCTGGCTCATTCTGACATCTCTCCGGTTCAGGCAATTTTCCAAGCCCGCGATATCTTCCACCCATACTCCCTTTTTTCCAGAACGGGAAATCATATTCACAATCATGGCCCCAGAAACAAAGGCATGTTCCAGCAAAACGGACAGACGGACACGGGAAGAACAACTCAGTCCCTGCACCTCGACTGAGGCATCTTCACAAATAATCAAATAATCAACACGTCCATAAAGAGTATGTACCAGACCAGCAAAAGAAGCCAAATCGGAAGAATGGTTCAGGCGGCCTGACATGACCAGGTGGCTGCTGCCCGGAAGACAATCAACGATATGGCAAGATTCTTCACCGGCCTCATGAAGCATGGCAACCACAGTTCCCTGACAGGCAAATGCCTTGGCTGCCAAATATCCTATATTGCCGGCGTTGCCCAGAATGACGACCACAGGTTTCTGAATGACTTGGGATTTCATATGCCGCCATTCTGACGAAAGAGTGTAATCCGTCAATACCCCACACATACTTAAGTCATTAAGAAAGAAAAAGGAATAGTTAAGAAAAAATTATATGGCCACGACATCTTACAAGAAGGAAACAAACTAAGAGAATGTAGGGGGAGAAGAAAGGGACCGAGCAAGAAAAGAACAGGCCCCGCGAGTCAAGTGACTGGCGGGGCCTGATGGAAAAAAATCCCGGCGGCGACCTACTCTTGCGGGACCTATCGTCCGACTACCATTGGCGCGGCAGCGTTTCACTTCCGGGTTCGGAACGGGACCGGGTGGGACCACTGCGCTCTGGCCACCGGGCTTCAGGGGGAAGAGGTGATTTTTTCTTCATCCTGCCTGCCCGGGAGCCCTGCTTTTTTGGGGGCTTCTGAGTGAGGGATTTTTTTCAGGGTATGTGTGTGGCGGCTAAGAAGATTTCCGTCCTTTGTGTGGGGAGGGATTCAGCGTAAACTGACATCTGCGTGGCTGGTGGTTGATGAACATGCACAGGTAAATGAGACAAGAGCAAGTTGTCATTCACGACGGGGAGTGATGTAATATGATGAAGTCAATTGGTAATTAGTATCGCTCGGCTCAATACATTGCTGCACTTACACCTGCGACCTATCAACGTGGTGGTCTTCCACGAACCTGTAGGGAAAACTCATCTTGGGAAGGGCTTGGCGCTTAGATGCTTTCAGCGCTTATCCCGTCCGCACTTAGCTACTCGGCCATGCACTTGACAATACAACCGATGCACCAGTGGTGCGTCAGACCCGGTCCTCTCGTACTAAGGTCTGAACCCCTCAATTTTCCAACGCCCACAGAGGATAGAGGACCGAACTGTCTCGCGACGTTCTGAACCCAGCTCGCGTGCCGCTTTAACCGGCGAACAGCCGGACCCTTGGGACCTTCTCCAGCCCCAGGATGCGACGAGCCGACATCGAGGTGCCAAACCACGCCGTCGATATGAACTCTTGGGCGTGATCAGCCTGTTATCCCTAAGGTACCTTTTATCCGTTGAGCGACGGCAATTCCACTTTCTACCGCCGGATCACTTGGGCCTGCTTTCGCATCTGCTCGACTTGTTGGTCTCACAGTTAGGCGGGCTTATGCCCATGCACTCGACACCCGGTTGCCAACCGGGCTGAGCCCACCTTCGCGCTCCTCCGTTACTCTTTGGGAGGATACCGCCCCAGTAAAACTGACCGGCTGACACGGTCCTCTGGCCGGATTCACGGCTCAGGGTTAGATCCTCCAGTTTCAAAGGGTGGTGTCTCATTGATGACTCGGACGCCCCCTAAAGGGCGTCTTCAGCGTCTCCCACTTACTCTGAGCATTAAAACCGAAGAAACAATGACAGCTTACAGTTAAGGTCTATAGGGTCTTTCCGTCCTTCTGCGGGTAGGCGGCATCTTCACCGCCACTACAATTTCACTGAGCGCCTGGTTGAGACAGTGCCCAACTCGTTTCACGATTCGTGCAGGTCGGAACTTACCCGACAAGGAATTTCGCTACCTTAGGACCGTTATAGTTACGGCCGACATTCACCGGGACTTGGGTTTAGAGCTTCGCCTTGCGGCTAACCCCTTGCCTTAATCTTTCGGCATTGGTCACGTGTCACACCCTATACTTCGACTTGCGTCTTTGCAGAGTGCTGTGTTTTTGATAAACAGTCGGTTGGGCCATTTCTCTGCGGCCTGCATCGCTGCAGGCACCCCTTCTTCCGAAGTTACGGGGCTAATTTGCCGAGTTCCTTAACCAGGTTTCACTCTTACGCCTTGGTATATTCTACCCACCCACCTGTGTCGGTTTGCGGTACGGGTCGCTTAGCATACGCTGGGGCTTTTCTTGGCACTCGATCCAATGATGCGCTGAGTCCGTGGACTCAACTCGGAATTCAATAACCTAGTCATCTTTTCTCATGCGTCCCCCCAGTTTAAGGGTTGCGAGCTCAGGATTATTAACCTGATGTCCATCGCCTACGCCTCTCGGCCTCGGCTTAGGTCCCGGCTAACCCAGGGACGAAACACGTTGCCCTGGAAACCTCGGGTTTACGGCGGCCGGGGATTTCACCCGGCTTAACGTTACTCATGTCTGCATACTCACTTGCATGTGCTCCAGGGTCAGTCGCCATCGCCCTTCGACGCGCATGCAACGCTCTTCTACCACTCTGCCTTGCGGCAAAGTCCAGAGCTTCGGTATAACGCTTGATCGCCAATCATTTTCGGCGCAGGATCACTCGATGAGTAAGCTATTACGCATTTTTTAAATGGTGGCTGCTTCTAAGCCAACATCCTCACTGTCTGTGTAATCCCACATCCTTTCCACTGAGCGTTATTTAGGCACCTTAGCTGCTGGTCTGGGTTGTTTCCCTCTCGACAATGAAGCTTATCCCCCACTGTCTCACTGCCACGTTCCATTGCACGGTATTCGGAGTTTGATAAGGTTTGGTAAGCGGGTGTGCCCCCTAGCCTTGTCAGTGCTCTACCCCCGCGCATCAGCACGTGACGCTGCACCTAAATGCATTTCGAAGAGAACCAGCTATCACGGGGTTTGATTAGCCTTTCACTCCTACCCTCAGCTCATCAGAGAACTTTTCAACGTTCACCTGTTCGGTCCTCCACATGGTTTTACCCATGCTTCAACCTGGCCAAGGGTAGGTCACCTCCGCTTCGGGTCCAGTACCTGCGACTTATTACGCCCTGTTCGGACTTGCTTTCGCTGCGACTCCGGGCCGGAAGCCCTTAGTCTTGCCACAAACACTGACTCGCAGACTCATTAAACAAAAGGCACGCCATCGCAGATTGCTCTGCTCTGACACTTTGTAGACATACGGTTTCAGGTTCTATTTCACTCCGCTCACAGCGGTTCTTTTCACCTTTCCCTCGCGGTACTTGTTCACTATCGGTCGCCAACTAGTATTTAGCCTTGCGCGGTGGTCCGCGCGGGTTCATACATCGTTCCACGTGTGATGTATTACTCAGGATACCACTAATTCCCACTCTGGATTTCGTCTACAGGGCTTTCACCTTCTCCGGCCAGCCTTTCCAGGCTGTTCTACTATCCAGTATGGTCGAATATGACGTGGTCCTACAACCCCGAAGGAATACCTTCGGTTTGGGCTCCATCCGCTTTCGCTCGCCACTACTTACGGAATCGATTTCTCTTTCTTTTCCTCCGCTTACTGAGATGTTTCACTTCAGCGGGTTTCGCGTTTCATACCCTATGTATTCAGGTATGAACGATCGAGTATTGCCTCGATCAGGTTACCCCATTCGGATATCCCCGGATCATCGCTTGCTTGCAGCTTCCCGAGGCTTTTCGCAGCTTGCCGCGTCCTTCTTCGCCTGTTGGCACCAAGGCATTCACCGTACGCCCTTACTTACTTCATCATATTGCAAAAGCTGTTACCACTTCCACAATACCACAAAGCCCTTTCGTGACTTACTGTATTGTCTCATTGCTTGGTATGCATGTTTATCTTGTGTTTTGTAGTTGTTGTTCAACTACCCACTTTGTTGGAAAGCGATTGCTTCTCAGCAATCGTTTTCTTTGCCACGCAGATGTCAATTTTCGCTTTCCCTCAATAATCGATTTTGTTGGTGGGCCTGACAGGACTTGAACCTGTGACCCCGCGCTTATCAAGCGCGTGCTCTAACCAACTGAGCTACAGGCCCGGCTTTGGGTCTCTTTCCCGAAACTGGTGGAGGCACGGGGACTCGAACCCCGGACATCCAGCTTGCAAAGCTGGCGCTCTACCAACTGAGCTATACCCCCAGTTGCGGTTCTCGGTGAAAAAAGGTCGTCACGCACGTCGTGCCAGGTTGCGCTCCAGGCGTCTGGCTGTTTACACATCTTTGGTTCGTTGCGGGCCCTCGCGGGTTCCGCTCTCTCTCCCCTCGGGAAGAGATCCGACCTGTGCACTTCCGTGCACTTGCTCCATAGAAAGGAGGTGATCCAGCCGCAGGTTCCCCTACGGCTACCTTGTTACGACTTCATCCCAGTTACCAGTCTCACCTTAGGACCCTGCCTCCTTGCGGTTGGCTTCAGATACTTCGGGTGCGACCGGCTTCCATGATGTGACGGGCGGTGTGTACAAGACCCGGGAACGTATTCACGGCGCCGTAGCTGATGCGCCATTACTAGCGATTCCGGCTTCGTGTAGGCGGGTTGCAGCCTACAGTCCGAACTGGGCCCAGTTTTTAGGATTTCCTCCGCCTCGCGGCTTCGGCCCCCTCTGTACTGGGCATTGTAGTACGTGTGCAGCCCTGGGCATAAGGGCCATACTGACCTGACGTCGTCCCCACCTTCCTCCCAGTTGATCTGGGCAGTCTCGCCAGAGTCCCCACCTTCACGTGCTGGTAACTGGCAACAGGGGTTGCGCTCGTTGCTGGACTTAACCAAACATCTCACGACACGAGCTGACGACGGCCATGCAGCACCTGTGTAACGCCTCCGAAGAGTCGCATGCTTTCACATGTTGTTCATTACATGTCAAGCCCAGGTAAGGTTCTTCGCGTTGCATCGAATTAAGCCACATACTCCACCGCTTGTGCGGGTCCCCGTCAATTTCTTTGAGTTTTAATCTTGCGACCGTACTCCCCAGGCGGCACGCTTAACGCGTTAGCTCCGGCACGCAGGGGGTCGATTCCCCGCACACCAAGCGTGCACCGTTTACTGCCAGGACTACAGGGGTATCTAATCCCTTTCGCTCCCCTGGCCTTCGTGCCTCAGCGTCAGTTAATGTCCAGGAACCCGCCTTCGCCACGAGTGTTCCTCTCGATATCTACGCATTTCACTGCTACACCGAGAATTCCGGTTCCCCCTCCATTACTCTAGTCTCGCAGTATCATGTGCCGTCCGCGGGTTGAGCCCGCGCCTTTCACACACGACTTACGAAACAGCCTACGCACGCTTTACGCCCAGTGATTCCGAACAACGCTTGAGACCTCTGTATTACCGCGGCTGCTGGCACAGAGTTAGCCGTCTCTTCCTCTTGTGGTACTATCTTTTTAATTTGCTCCCACATGACAGGGGTTTACAATCCGAAGACCTTCATTCCCCCACGCGGCGTCGCACCATCAGGGTTTCCCCCATTGTGAATGATTCTCGACTGCTGCCACCCGTAGGTGTCTGGACCGTGTCTCAGTTCCAGTGTGGCCGGACATCCTCTCAGACCGGCTACCCGTCATCGCCTTGGTGAGCCGTTACCTCACCAACTAACTAATAGGCCGCGAGCCCATCCCCAAGCGCATTGCTGCTTTAATCTTTCGATACTATGCGGTATTAATCCCAGTTTCCCAGGGCTATCCCGCTCTCGGGGGCAGGTTACTCACGTGTTACTCACCCGTGCGCCACTAGAGAATTATTAGCAAGCTAGCAATTCTCTCGTTCGACTTGCATGTCTTATCCACGCCGCCAGCGTTCGTTCTGAGCCAGAATCAAACTCTCCATCAAATTAATTTTTGAAATTGCTGGACCAAATGGAATCTTGCGATTTCATTTGCGCCATGCTTCAGCCAGCTCTTCCTTCAAGTTGTGTCTCTTGAAGGCCTCTTCGCTCTGCCTCGCACGGCGCGCGTCACGACCTTTTTTCTTTCCCCTTGCTTCTACCAAACCACCCCTCTCAGAGCTAGGTCGCTCCTTCGGGCTTTTACCCCTCAGACACCTCTCGGCACCCTCGGAAAACCCTCGGCGGTTTCGGTAGTCATTCCCTTGAAATCTTCTTATCGCAACCCCTTCCGGGGTTTTCTCCGGGTGGCCGGCTCCAGCCGCCTCCAGCGCTCTTCCGAGCCCTTCAGCCGCCGGGCTTTTCATCCCGTCGCCGTGTTGGCGTGCCGAGAAATCTATCATACCACACCTTTTTGTCAATTTTTTTCGTCCTCTTTTTTGCGTCCGCTTATTCCCGCCATCCTCCCAATACCCACATAACCTACATATCATGAACAGTATATGCTTTTGTCATACTGCCTCTTTCCTCCGCATCTTTTTTTGAACGTCCCTCTCTTCCCTACTCTTGTACCCTACCTTTCTTCGAGAAAAACTCAGACAATCTCCGCCACTTGCAAGGAAGCCTCGATTCCGTAGCCGGGTTCCCAAACTGATGAAGGCAGCCCTGATATGCCGAGTTCTTTCCACAATTTCTACTTCGTTATGCCGGAATATTCCGGCTCAGCGCAGATTTGAACGGAAACCGTGCCTATTCCGAGAAGAAGAAATAGGAGCGCGCAGATTCCATACGCGGCCTTTCCGCACCATTGGAGCAATAAACAGGGACGCAGCTAACGCCGCGCCCCTGTCCGCTCCCGGCAACACGCCGGCAAGCATGCTTTTCAGTTATTTTTTCTCCTTGGTGAAGTCCAATTTGCCGCCTTTTTCCCGCACCACGATTTCCGTTCCTTCCGGGAAGTCCCCTTCCAGAAGTTTAAGGCTGAGCGGGTCCAGAAGATCATGCTGGATGGCCCGCTTGAGAGGCCGGGCTCCATAAACAGGATCAAAACCGTGATCCGCCACCAGAGCCGTAGCTTCCGGAGTCATGCGCAAAAACAGGCCTTTGGCTTCCAGGCGCCTGCAGACACGCTGAAGCTGAATGTCCACAATGCCCTTGAGTTCCTGCGCCGTGAGCCGGTCAAAGATGATGATTTCATCAATGCGGTTCAGGAATTCCGGACGGAAGTGGCCTCGCAACGCCTCCAGGGCCTTGGCTTCCCGCTGTTCCGCATTGGCTTCATTGAGGATATACTGGCTGCCGATGTTGGAGGTCATGATGATGACCGTGTTGCGGAAGTCAACCGTACGTCCCTGGCCGTCCGTAATGCGGCCGTCGTCCAATACCTGGAGCAATACGTTAAAGACGTCCGGGTGGGCCTTTTCAATTTCATCGAAGAGAACCACGCAGTACGGACGGCGCCGCACGGCTTCAGAGAGCTGACCGCCTTCTTCATACCCCACGTATCCGGGAGGCGCCCCGATGAGGCGCGCAACAGAATGTTTTTCCATGTATTCGGACATGTCAATGCGGACGATGGCGTTTTCATTGTCAAAAAGGAATTCCGCCAGCGCCTTGCTGAGCTCCGTCTTGCCGACGCCAGTGGGTCCTAGGAACAGGAAAGAGCCAATGGGCCTGTTTTCATCCTGCAACCCGGCGCGGGCGCGCCTCACGGCGTCGGATACGGCCTTAACGGCCTGTTTCTGCCCGATTACGCGGGCGCCCAAGCGTTCTTCCATGTGCACCAGCTTGGCACGCTCCCCTTCCTGCAGACGGGCAGCGGGAATGCCGGTCCAGGTGGCAACCACTTTGGCGATGTCTCCTTCCGTGACTTCCTCCTTCAGCAGCCCTCCATCTTCCTTCTGCATTTTACTGAGCTTTTCCTTGCCTTCCGCCAGGGCGCGCTGGGCCTCCGGAAGTTCTCCATAGGTGATTTCCGATGCGCGGGTCAGATCACCCATCCGTTTGGCCCGTTCACTTTCCAGCTTGAGGGCTTCTATTTTTTCCTGTTCCCTGCGGACGGCGTCCAGCACTTCCTTTTCACTTTTCCATTTGGCAATCATGGAACCGGATTTTTCCTTCAAATCGGCCAGGTCCTTGGTGATTTTTTCCAAACGCGCCTTGCTGTCGGCGTCTTCTTCCTTCGCCAGTGCCTGCCGCTCCATTTCAAGCTGCATGGCTTCACGTTCAATCTGGTCAATTTCCGTGGGCATGGAGTCCAGCTCAATTTTGAGGCGGGCTGCCGCTTCATCCACCAGGTCCACTGCCTTGTCAGGCAGAAAACGGTCGGAAATATAACGGTCGGAAAGGGTGGCGGCCGCCACGATGGCAGCGTCCGTAATACGCACCCCATGGTGAACTTCATAGCGTTCTTTCAGGCCGCGCAGGATGGCAATGGTATCTTCCACGCTGGGCTCGGAGACCATGACGGGCTGAAACCGGCGTTCCAGAGCCGCATCTTTTTCAATGTATTTGCGGTATTCGTCCAGTGTCGTCGCGCCGATGGTCCGCAGTTCCCCGCGGGCCAGGGCGGGTTTGAGCAGGTTGGACGCATCCACCGCCCCTTCACTGGCGCCCGCGCCTACGATGGTGTGCAGCTCATCAATAAATAGAATGATTTCACCGTTGGAATCCGTTACTTCCTTAAGGAAGGATTTCAAGCGCTCTTCAAATTCGCCGCGATATTTGGCCCCGGCGAGCATGGATCCGATGTTGAGCGAAACAATGCGCTTGTTGCGCATGCTTTCCGGCACGTCGCCGTTGACTATGCGCCGCGCCAAACCTTCCGCAATGGCGGTTTTGCCAACGCCGGGTTCCCCGATCAGGACAGGATTGTTTTTCGTCCTGCGGGAAAGAATCTGCAAAACACGGCGGATTTCCGTATCGCGGCCGATAACAGGGTCAATTTTACCGGCACGGGCGCGGGCCGTCAGGTCCGTTCCATATTTTTCCAGCGTCTGGTATTTGCCTTCCGGATTGTCGTCCGTCACGCGCTGGTTGCCGCGCACTTCCTTCATGGCGGCCAGATAATTATCCTTGGTCAGACCAAAGGTGTCCGTCAACTGGTGCACTTTGTTTTGCGTGTCCAACGCACCAAGCATGAAATGTTCCACGCTGAGGTAGTCATCTTTGAGCTTTTTGCGTTCTTCTTCCGCAGCCTGCATTACCGTAGCCAGATCACGCCCCATCTGGGGCTGGGTGGTGGCACCGCTTTGGGTAGGTTCGTGGGAAACTTCCCTCTGGGCCGCCTGGAGAAGCAACCCCGGGTCGCAAGAGGCCTTGCGGAGAATAGGGGAAAGAATTCCGCCTTCCTGCTCCAGCAACGCCACCAGAACGTCCAGAGAGGAGATTTCCGGTTTTCCAAGCCGTCCTGCAGTTTGCTGCGCCTGCATCAGCGCTTCCTGAAATTTTGTTGTTAGATTGTTAAGCATGGTATGTTGGTATTTTAGACATAAGAATAACTCCAACCGTTGAATGGAAAAACAGGATTTTTCCTGTTATCTAAAAATTTTTTGCCCCTCCGGATTCCCCGCAATATCACTTGCACGCTCAACGGATTATTGGAGAGTCCTCCCTGACAAGGAAATCCTGTCCCGCTTTCCCATGGGGCTGGCGCATCCGGTATCCCGGCAACAGTGTAAAATCCTGAACGCCAAGGAAAATATTTCCGGAAAGAACGGCAGCCCCGTACCGGATAGAAACGCAGGAATAGCCCTTGCCCATGCTCCAAAATAATCGCGTGGGCAAGGGCGGCAATGCCAAATACCACGTCCGCGGCCTACCCGACTGACAGAAGACGGATTTTTCCATTCCATTGATGGATACAGAGATATTCTCCACCTGCAAGAAGACTAAAATGTAAAAAAATGCTTGCTCGCATGATAATGGCATATTAGTTATGTAATCAATTACGTATTCAATAACGGAAAGATATGGATTTTTTCGATAGGACAGGTAAAATAGCCATTGGAAGCAGGCTGCGCATGCTGACGGATGCAGTGACGTCTGATGCAAGTCAAATTTATGAATTATACGGCATTGACATAAGGCCAAAGTGGTTTCCCCTGCTTTTCGTTTTGGCCGACGGGAAAGAGAAAACAATAACGGGCATAGCGAAGGAAATAGGGCACAGTCATCCATCCGTGAGCAATATCGTTGGAGAAATGACGGCAAGAGGGTTGGTGAAAGGCCTTGAAGACCAGAAGGACAAGAGACGCACCGTCATCGCCCTGTCTCCACATGGAAAAAGGGTCGCCGCCATGCTGACAGAGCTTTGCAAAGACGTGGAGGTCGCCGTAGAGGATATTTCCAAGGAAACGCGCCATGATTTGTGGAGAGCTATCGGCGAATGGGAAGATCGGCTCGCTGAGAAGAGCCTGCTGCAACGGGTCAAAGAAGCCCGGAAAATGAGGGAAAGGGAGCATATCAGGGTAGTTCCTTACGAACCGTGTTACAAAAATACGTTTAAATTACTTAACGTACAGTGGATTACAAAACATTGGAAGATAGAACCGCACGATCTGGACTATCTTGATCATCCGCAGGAATATATTATCAACAAAGGAGGCTTTATCTTTGTAGCCCTTTACAGAGGGAAGCCCGTCGGAGTTTGTGCCCTCTGCAAAATGGATGACCCGGTATATGATTATGAACTGGCGAAACTTGCCGTTCACCCTCATGCGCAGGGCAAAGGCATCGGGGAAATACTTTGCCATGCAGCCATAGACAAAGCAAAGGACATGAAGGCGAAAATTCTTTTTCTTGAAAGCAACACCCTGCTCAAGCCTGCCATACATACATATAAAAAGCTGGGATTCAAGGAACTTGCGGAAAATCACCCGGCATACGAACGCGGAAACATCCAGATGGAACTAAAGATAACGTATTGATATGGAAATCATAAAAAATAATAAAATCATCGTTCGCAAGGAAGACGCATCGAAGAAAGTGTTCAAGGGCGTTTCACTGGATTCGCTCGCTGTCGGAGAGAAATCAATGGTAGCAAAGATGAACTATGTGAAAGGCAACTTCGCCTCCACCCACCAACATCCGCATGAACAATGCGGGTACGTCATTTCAGGCGAATACCGCCTGAACATGGAAATGCCGGAGGAGAATATTGAAGTGCTGCTTCATGCAGGGGACAGCTACGCCATACCGGGCAATACGCCTCATTCCTTTGAGGTGATGGAAAGCGGAGAGGTTGTCGATGTGTTCACACCGCCAAGGGAGGACTATTTGTAAACAGCCGCATTTGGGGCTGAAGAAACTTCATATCAGCCTAATAAAACTAACGAGAGGATGTCGCCCCCCTATTGCTGCATTCTGAAAGGATTATCCGGCAGCATACCGAACGCCGACCAATTTGTTGTCTCTGTTTTTCAACAGATTAGGCCAAACTGACAAAAATCCAATAAGAAAACCGCCCCGGTAACCGGAGAAAGACGCGGAACCAAGGCACCGGCTGATGCCGGACGATTTTTCCGCCAGGATATTTTCCGGACCGGGGCGGTCAATTACATCCCGCTCATCGGGAACAATGTATCCAGCGCGGCGTTCAGAGTCATCACGTTGACTACGTTTTCCCCCAGAATTCCACCCCGGACGAAGTGTGCAGACACCAGTTTCCGGACTTTTTCCGGAGGTACTCCGCGCGTGGAGGCAACACGGTTCAACTGCAATTCCGCTGCTTCCGGAGAGATGAAAGGCTCCAAACCGCTGCCGGAAGCAAAAAGCATGTCCGCAGGGACAGGCGTTTTCTCCGGCAGGTTGTGGGCTTTCAGCAGAGCCGCCCTGCGCTCCGCCACCGTTCTGACCAGCTTCCCGGAAGTCCAGGAGAGGTTGCTGGCTCCGGAAGGCATGGTAGCGTATTCTCCGGCAGAGGGCCGGGGCCAGAAATATTTGGCGGAGATAAAAGGCTGTGCGACAAGCTCCGAAGCGATAATTTCCCCCCGTTCATTCCGGATTAGGGAACCATGCGCCTGATGAGGGAAAAAAATCAGGCTGACCAGCGTAACGGCCAAAGGGTAAATGCCGCCGGTAATGACGGCCAGAAACAGAAACAGGCGCAGATTGGGAAATGTCCACTTCATGATAATTCAGCAGGTTAGGATTGGATTGTTCAAACAAGGCGCCATGCATTGATGACCATATCAATAAGCTTGATGCCCATGAAAGGAGCAATCAGGCCGCCCACCCC
>OLWE01000919.1_pt1 | contig 14111 bp, 10 predicted proteins | sample 1673591 | NCBI WGS metagenome assembly OLWE01 (sample SAMEA103958116, study PRJEB25191) | human gut metagenome | biome: human-associated habitat [ENVO:00009003]; feature: intestine environment [ENVO:2100002]; material: feces | place: Germany | collected 2013/2015 | reverse complement strand
CGGTCTATATAAAGAATATCAGAGGTCTTGGGTATATATGGAATCAGGAGGTAAGGCAGTGACAAAGAGATATCGCAAGAAGATTACAGTAGTGCTCTCCTTGGTATTACCTGTCATATTATTGTTTGCAATATTAAATTGCTTTACCACATATGTGTTTTATGAAGATTATAAATATAAAATGAATCTTATGACAGAGATTGCTGCAAAGGAAGAATTTTCCGGGCTGGATGCTGTTTCGGAATTGCTTAAGGATAAGGATATTGAAACTAACGAACAGGGAAGGCGATTATTGGAGCAATATGGATACTGGGGAAATAAAGGGAATGCATGTTATTCGCAATTCCGGCATCAGGTTATGGTGACCGGTGCTGTAAGCACTGTGATATGCGTGCTTCTTTTGACTTTTTTACTTTATTGGAAGAAAAAAGAAGATGCGTGTCATCAGAAAATTTTAGACCAGTTGGAAGAAATTCTGATCAGATTCCGTGAAAATAAATTTGATGATTTACTGAAAACGGAAAATCATGCAGAACTGGAAAAATTGAATGACCAGCTTGAAGCAATCGGACATCATATTCAGTTGATAAAGGAAGAAGCAAGGGCAGAAAAGGAGAACACGAAAGAAATGGTTTCTGATATTTCTCACCAGTTAAAGACACCGGTTGCAGCTTTGGATACATGTTTTAGTGTGCTGATGCAGAATGACTTAAGTGCCACAGAACAGGAGGAGTTTCGTATCCGTTGTCGGAGTGCTCTGGATGGACTGGAGACATTATTGCAGTCGCTTCTTGAAATATCCAAGATGGAAACTGGACTGATTCAGATTAATAAGAAAAAACTTCCGCTTATGGATACTGTCATATCTGCTGTGAACCGCACTTATCCTAAAGCGGATGAGAAAGAAATTGAATTCGTTTTTGACTATGAAAAAGAGCTGGAAACATGCACGATTATGCAGGATAAAAGGTGGCTTGGTGAAGCTGTGATCAACGTTCTGGATAATGCGGTCAAGTACAGTCCGTGTGGTTCAAAAATATTTATCCGGTTACAAAAAAGAAACGATCTTGTAAGAATGGAAATTGAGGATCAGGGAATTGGTATTCCGCAGAATGAGTATCACAAAATTTTTCAACGATTTTACAGAGGAAGTTCCAAGGAGGTCATGGAAAAGAGTGGTACAGGAATCGGACTTTTTCTATCGAGAGAAATTATCGAAAAACACGGAGGTACGATCATGGTAACCTCCGGCAAAAAGAAAAAAGGAAGCACGTTTGTGATTCAATTACCATATGTTGGTTAAATTTTAAGTGAGCAGAAATCTTACAATTCTGTAAGACTTCTGCTCGTTTTTTGAAAGTGAAATGAAAGATTGTCCTGATACAATTTGGATGTAGGTTGAAAAATGACCAAATATATAAACAGGCAAAGAAAGCGTGCTGAAAAGGTACGCTTTACAGAATTGAAAAGGAGGCAACACATGAGTGTGATATTAGAAACCAAGCAGCTTTGTAAGTTTTATGGCGCAGGTGAGAATCAGGTCAAAGCGGTCAATCAGGTGGACATTCAGATTGAGCAGGGAGAATTTGTCGCAATTGTTGGAAAGTCAGGTTCCGGTAAAAGTACATTACTTCATATGCTTGGAGGGCTAGACACCCCGACAAAAGGCAGTGTTACTTTAGCAGGGAAAGATTTATACAGGATGAAGGAAGATGCCCTTGCTGTTTTCCGCAGAAGAAAAATCGGATTTGTTTTTCAGGCATTTAATCTGGTTTCATCTGTTAATGTCTGGGAAAATATTGTACTGCCACTGGGGCTGGATGGAAGAAAAGTGGATGAAGCGTATGTAAATGATATTATTGCAACTCTGGGGATTGAAAACCGGATTTATAATCTGCCAAATCAGTTATCCGGAGGACAGCAGCAGAGAGTAGCAATTGCAAGAGCACTGGTGAATCGTCCGGAAATTATATTTGCAGATGAGCCGACAGGAAATCTTGATTCTAAGACCAGTGATGAGGTAATCGCCCTGCTTAAGATGACAGCAAAAAAATATGGACAGACAATTGTAATGATTACCCATGATGACGAAATTGCACAGGTCGCTGACCGTATTCTGGTGATTGAGGATGGACAGGTGGTGGATTTTAGATGAAGACAATAAGCAGGATTGCATATAGCAATGACAAAAAGAACAAGACAAGAAGTATACTGATTATGATGTCCATATGTCTGACTACGATGCTGCTTGTGATTATCAGTACTGTGGGAAATGGAATGATCCGTTTACAGAAAAGTCAGGCGGCAGGCTCATATGGAAGCAATTATGGTTTGTTTGTCGCAGCAGATGCCTCGCAGTTAAAGGAAGTAAGCCGCCGCGCAGAAATAGATGCAATAGGAATTATGTGTACAGAAGGCATAATTAAAGGCAACGAAAACGGTGGTTTTGTCTGCATGGATGAGACTGCAAGAAAAATGCTTCCCTATAATAGGGAATATGAGTTAAAGGAAGGAAAGTATCCGGGGGGAACGCAGGAAATTGCCGCAGGAAGAGCATTTTTTCGTGCAATGGGATATGATGATGTAAAGGTCGGAGATACGGTTACACTGGATTACCGCGCAGGGATGCAGTCAGAATATAAGCCGGAAGAATTTGTTGTCAGTGGAATCCTATATGACCGGGATGAGTATACCATCGAGGCATCTTATATTGCTTTCGGGTCACAGGAGTTTTACGATGAGCACGTCGCAGAGAATGAAAGACAGTATAATATCTATTTTACTTTAAACGATTCTGCAAATGTATCTATGAATAATATTGATTCGGTTATAAAGCAGATTGCAGCAGCTTGTGGGATCGAAGAAAAAAACGTTATAGTCAATGATCTCTATTTGCAATGGGTCTTGCAGCCGAGTTATGAAACGATTGCGGTATGTGGAATGCTGATTCTTGCAATTGTACTTTTCTCTGTTGTGGTCATTTATAATATTTTTCAGGTCGGTATTGCCAACAAGATACAGGAGTATGGAAAAATCAAGGCTCTGGGAGCGACAAAAAAGCAGATGAAACAACTGATCTTCAGAGAGGGCATTTTTTTGACAATTTTTTCAATACCGGTTGGATTGCTTCTTGGCTTTCTGATTGCAAAATACGGTTTTAACTGGCTGGTAGAACAGGGAAACCTTGTATCAACCGGAACTGGCTCTATGAGTGTCCAAAATCAGCAGGTGCCACTGTTTTCCCTGCCTGTTATGCTTCTATGTATTTTCGTATCATTTCTTACCGTTGCTTTGGCGTTGCGTAAACCAATGAAAATTGTTTCACGGATTTCGCCTATCGAAGCAACACGGTATTTAGAAAATGCAGAAACACAAAGAAAAGGAAAACGAAATGGCAGAAAAAATGTTACCGTGTTTTCTATGGCAATGGCAAATGTAACGGGTAATCCCAAAAGAACCATTGGTACCATCCTCACGATGGGGCTTTCCTGCACATTGTTTGTGATTATCTCTAATTATGTGGGAAATATTGACACGGAGCATGAAGCACGTCTTTCCGTTAATCATGGACAATTTGAACTGCAGCTTGACTATTCTGCTGAGTATGATGAAAGATATCCGGAGAATAATCTGGATACGATTCTGACGGATGATCCATTGAATGATTCACTGATTGAAGAAATCAAAAGCATTCCGGGAGTAACAGATGTCATGACGAGAGAGATTGTCTCTGTAAATCTGAACGGAACAAGATTTCCGGCTACTATTGTGAGTAAAAAGGATTTTGATTTTATGCGTCAGGACGGGGATATTGGCTCTATGGACTATGATCAGGCAGTAAAGAATGGTGATATTTTCTTTGGCTGGTCAACGTGGATGGAACAAGATGGATATGCTCCGGATGAATCCATTGCATTTGACTTTGAGAATGGAAGTGGAACCTATACCTATCAGGGAAAGATTGCAGGATCTTTTGTAAGTGCGGACACTTATCTTGTCATTCCGGAAGGCGTATATCGTTCCATGAATCCGAGAGGAACAGCCTATGGCTATCTGTGGGTGGACTGTGATAAAAAAGATGTGGCATCTGTAGAACAAAGTCTGAATACTTTGATTTCTAATACTTCGCATATAAAAATGGATACTTATCATGCGCAGTTACAATCTGCCGAATTTGCAAGCAGCATGATGAAGCTTGGCTGTTATCTGTTTATGGCTATTGTAGGACTCATCGGGTTTATGAATATGGCGAATACCATGATCATGAATATTACGACAAAAAAGCAGGAATATGGTATATTACAGGCTGTGGGTATGACAAATAAACAATTAAATTTATGCCTGCAGTTACAGGGACTGATTTTTACGGTTGGCACCATATGTGTAGCTCTTGTCGTTGGTCTGCCACTTGGCTACGCACTCTTTGCCTATGCAAAGCATAATGGAATATTTGGAATAAATATCTATCATGTTCCAATCGTACCAATTTTTATTATGATTTTTTTGGTCGGTCTGTTGCAGATTGTACTTTCCTGCGTTTTAAGCAGTAATCTGAAAAAGGAAACGCTGGTTGAAAGAATAAGGTATCAGGGATAGTAGATTCTATAAAAAGCAAGCTGCCGCTCAAGATGGGCGGCAGCTTACCTTTATGCTTCTGACCGTCAGCGGGCTGCTCGTGGTGCTCATCGGGCTCAGGATGTGGGGCGTGCCGTTTCTGCGCCGGATCAGCCCCGAACTGACCAGGCCCTGCCGCTTCCGGGGCAAGGCGTTCGCCGTCGGGCTGCTGACCGGCCTGATGCCGTGCGGCGCGCTGTCGTCGATATGGATCTTCGCCGCCTCGTCCGGGTCGTGGGCAAGCGGCGCGGTGAGCACGCTCGCCTTTGGCGCGGGCACGTGCGTCTTTATGCTGCTGTTCGGCCTGCTCGGGACGTTTCTCCCGAAGCGGTACAACAAATATCTGCTCAAGGGCAGCACGATCCTCATCGTCGCCCTCGGGCTGATCCTGATGACCAAAAGCATCCGGCTGCTTGCCTGACGGCAAGCACAAGCGGCGCGTCCGGTTTCGGACGCGCCGCTTGATTTTTCAGATTTGCGGGGAGATCATTTTCCCGCCTCGGTCTCGCAGTACAGGCAGCGGTAGACGCGCCGCTCCCGATCCGTGAGCACGAACTCCTGCGGCAGCTCGCGCTCGGTCGAGGTGATGCAGCGCGGATTCTTGCACCGCAGCACGCCGCGGATGCGCTCGGGCAGCTTGAGCGTGCGCTTTTCCTGCAGCTCGCCGCCGCGGATGATGTTGACCGTGATGCTCGGATCGACGTAGCCGATCAGGTCCCAGTCGAGCTCCATCTCGCCGTCGATCTTGATGATGTCCTTGCGGCCGAGCTTGCCGCTGGTGACGTTTTTGAGGATGGCAACGGTGCAGGCGAGCTTGTCCAGACCGAGGATCTGGTAGAGCTCCATGGCCTTGCCGGCCGTGATGTGGTCGATGACGATCCCGTTTTGAATCGAATCAATAAGCATAACGTTTCTCCTCCCGTCAGTCGATGCCCAGCAGCTTGAGCATGAGCGCCATGCGGATATAGCGGCCGTTTTTCGCCTGCCTGAAGTAGCAGGCGCGCGGATCGTTGTCCACGGCGGCGGCGATCTCGTTGACGCGCGGCAGCGGGTGCAGGATGCTCATGTCGGGCTTGGCGGTCTCGAGCTTATCCGGCGTGAGGATATAGCTGTCGCGCAGGCGCAGGTAGTCCTCCTCGTTGAAAAAGCGCTCGCGCTGCACGCGGGTCATATACAGCACGTCCAGCTCCGGCATCACGGCCTCGAGCGACGTGGACTGCGTGTAGGGGACGCCGGGCTTTTTGAGATACTCGTCCTTCACATAGCGCGGGAGCTTGAGCTCCTCCGGGGAGATGAGCACGAAGCGGATGCCCGTGCAGCGGCTCATGGCGGCGACGAGCGAGTGCACCGTGCGGCCGAACTTCAGGTCGCCGCACAGGCCGATCGTCAGGTCGTCCAGCCGCCCCTTTTCGCGGTAGATGGTCATGAGGTCGGTCAGCGTCTGCGTGGGGTGGTTGTGTCCGCCGTCGCCCGCGTTGATGACCGGGACCTGCGCGTGCATGGAAGCGACCAGCGGCGCGCCCTCCTTGGGATGGCGCATGGCGATGATGTCGCTGTAGCAGCTGACGACGCGCACGGTGTCCGCGACGGTCTCGCCCTTGGAGGCGGACGAGCTCTCCGCCGAGGCGACGCTGAGCACCTTGCCGCCGAGCGAGAGCATCGCGCTCTCGAAGCTCAGGCGCGTGCGCGTGGACGGCTCGAAAAACAGCGTTGCGAGGATCTTCCCGTCGCACTTGTGGGCATATTGCTCGGGGTGCTCCATGATCGCGCAGGCGGTGTCGATGAGCTCCATGATCTCCTGCGGGGTCAGCTGCATAATGTCGATCAGATGCTTCATATCACGCCTGACTTTCTGCCTGGATCCAGCTCTCGTCGGAGGGGTTTTCGCGGAAGGCCAGCAGCCGCGCGACGTCGGCCTCGGTGATATGGCCCTCCTGCGCACCCACGCGGGCAATGGTGTCCAGATCCGTGAGGCTCACGTTTCTGACCTGCGCTGCGGCGAGCCGCTCCACGCCCTTTTTCATGCCGTAGGTGAAGATGCTCACGACGCCGAGCACCTCCGCGCCGGCTTCACGCAGCGCGTCCACCGCGTCGAGCACGCTGCCGCCGGTGGAGATCAGATCCTCGACGACCACGACCTTCTGCCCCGGGACGAGCTTGCCCTCGATGCGGTTCTGGCGGCCGTGATCCTTGCTGCTCGAGCGGACATAGCCCATCGGCAGGCCGAGCAGATGCGCGGCGATGGCAGCGTGGGCGATGCCGGCCGTGGCCGTGCCCATGAGCACCTGCGCCTGCGGATACTCGCGCCTGACCGTCTCGGCGATGGCGCGCTCGACCAGATCACGCGCCTCGGGCGCGGTCAGGATGAGGCGGTTGTCGCAGTAGATGGGGCTCTTGATGCCGCTGGCCCACGTGAACGGCTCCTGCGGGCGCAGGAACACCGCCTCGATCGAGAGCAGGCTGCGCGCAACTTCGTGTTTGATATCCATAGCAGTTCCTCCTGTTGAAAAAGTCTCTGATCCGGCGCTCAGCCGACGAACGCGGCCACGCACCGGCGATAGGCGGCGACGGGATCGTCCGCCTGCGTGATCGGACGGCCGACGACGATGTAGTCCGAGCCGATCTCCCGGGCGCGCTCCGGCGTTGTGACGCGCTTCTGGTCGCCGCTCTCCCCGTCGGCAAAGCGCACGCCGGGCGTCACGGTCAGAAAGTCCGCGCCGCAGCGCGCATGGATGCTGCCCGCCTCCAGCGGGGAGCAGACCACGCCGTCAAGACCGGCATCGCGCGCATTGCGTGCATAGTGCAGCACGACCTCGTCGATCGGCGCGTGGATGAGCAGCTCCCGGTCCATGCGCTCCTGATCCGTGGAGGTCAGCTGCGTCACGGCGATGAGCAGCGGGCGCGTGCCGTCCGGCCGGGTCAGTCCCTCGAGCGCGGCGCTCATCATGGCCTTCGTGCCGGCAGCGTGGAGGTTGATGATATCCACATCCAGCGCCGAGAGCGCGGCCATCGCCTTTTTCACCGTGTTCGGGATGTCGTGCAGTTTGAGATCGAGAAAGATCCTGTGGCCGCGCGCGTGGATCTGGCGCACGATGTCCGGCCCTTCGGCATAAAACAGCTCCATGCCGATCTTCACAAACGGCTTCTCGTCCTGAAAGAGGTCGAGAAATGCGAGCGTCTTTTCCCGGCTGTCAAAATCCAGCGCAATGATAACGTCCTTACCCATGATGTGCTCCTCCTATGATGTCCCTGAGATTGTCGATGCCGAAGCGCGCCATCGCGTCCGGCAGAGTTTCAATGATGTGCTTGCAGGCATACGGCTCGACCAGGTTTGCCGCGCCCACACCGACCGCCGTCGCGCCCGCGAGCATCAGCTCCAGAACGTCCTGCGCGCTCGTCACGCCGCCCATGCCCACGATGGGAATGCGCACCACCTCGTACACCTGATAGACCATGCGCACGGCCAGCGGGAACATACCGGGGCCGGACATGCCGCCGGTCCGGTTGGCCAGCAGCGGGCGGCGGCGCGCAAGGTCGATGCGCATACCCGGCAGGGTGTTGATGAGGCTCACGCCGTCCGCGCCCGCGTCCTCACAGGCCTTGGCAACGGCGGCAATGTCCGCCGCCGTCGGCGAGAGCTTGAGGATGATCGGCTTTTTCGTCACGGCGCGCACCGCGCGCGTCACCTCCGCCGCGGCCGACGGCTCCGCGCCGAAGGCAGCGCCGCCGCCGTGGACGTTCGGGCAGGAGATGTTGACCTCCAGCCAGCCGACCTGCGGCTGCGCGTCAAGCCTGGCGCAGACCTCGGCATATTCTTCCACGCTGAAGCCGCTCACATTCGCCATGACCGGCTTGTGAAACACCTTTTTCAGCTCCGGCAGCTCGTGCGCGATGACCGCGTCCACGCCAGGGTTCTGCAGCCCCACCGCGTTGAGCATTCCGCCGGCATACTCGGCGATGCGCGGCGTGGGGTTGCCGAAGCGCGGCGCGCGCGTCGTCCCCTTGAAGGAGAACGTGCCGAGCATATTGATGTCATACAGCTGCGCAAACTCCTGCCCGTAGCCAAACGTGCCGCTGGCCGGGATGATGGGGTTTTCCAGCTCGATCCCGCAGAGCGTTACGGCTGTTGCGGCCATAGGATCTCCTCCTTTGTGAACACGGGCCCGTCCTTGCAGACGCGCTTGCTGCCGTGCGTCGTTTCGCAGGTGCAGCCCATGCACGCGCCGAAGCCGCAGCCCATGCGCGCCTCAAGGCTCAGCTGACCGTCGAGCGGCGTCGCGCTGCACAGCGCCTGCAGCATGGGCATCGGCCCGCAGGCATACACATAGGTGCCGCCCTCGGGCAGCGCGTCGGTCACGAAGCCGCGCGCGCCCATGGTGCCGTCCTCGGTCACGACCGTGACGGGGATGCCGAGCGCTTCAAACGCATCGGCAAGCAGCACCTCTGCCGCCGTGCGAAAGCCGAGCACAGCCAGCGGGCTGCGCCCCTCGGCCACGAGCTGCTGCGCCAGACCATACAGCGGGGACGCGCCCACGCCGCCGCCGACCAGCAGCGGCCGCGCACCGGCGGGTGCGGTGTCAAAGCCGTTGCCGAGACCGACCAGCAGGTCCAGCTCCGTGCCCGGCGCCAGCGTGCTCAGCTGCGCCGTGCCTGCGCCCGCCACTTTATAATACAGCGTCAGCGCGCCGTCACTCCAGCTGCACACCGACACGGGGCGGCGCAGAAAATATCCGGCGAGCCGGATGTCCGCAAACTGCCCCGGCGCGGTGATCGCAGCGGTGTCCCCCGCGAGACGCAGACGATACGTCCCGCGGGCGACGGGCGCGTTTTCCGCAATGGTGAAACGTTTCTGCTGCATGGCTTACTCCGCGTGGATCGAGGACACGGCCAGCGTCGTCTCCTCGAGCACGTCGAGCAGCACGCGCACCGTATCGAGCGAGGTAAAGACGGTCACGCCGTTTTCCACCGCGCAGCGCCGGATCGCGGCGCCGTCCTGCGCGTGGACGCTCGAATGGATGGAGCGGGTGTTGATGATGTAGCTGACGTAGCCGCTGCGAATGGAATCGAGGATCTCGTGGCTGCCGTCGCTGATCTTGCCGCGCACGCGCGTGCGGATGCCGAAGGACTTGAGGTAGGCAGCCGTGCCTGCGGTCGCCTCGATGTTAAAGCCCATCTCATAGAACCGGCGCACGAGCGGCAGGCCCTCCGGCTTGTCCTCATCGGCCAGCGTCACGAACACGGTGCCGTAGTTCTGCACGTTCATGCCGGAGGCCTGCAGCGCCTTGTACATGGCGCGCGAGAGCTTCTTGTCATAGCCGATGGCCTCGCCCGTGGACTTCATCTCCGGGGAGAGGTAGGCGTCCAGCCCGTGGAGCTTGGCGAAGGAGAACACCGGCGCCTTGACATAGCAGCGCTCTTTTTCCGGCGGATACAGGTCGAAGATGCCCTGCTCCTTGAGGCTCGTGCCGAGGATGACGTTCGTGGCGATGTCCGCGAGCTGATAGCCCGTGGCCTTCGACAAAAACGGCACCGTGCGCGACGAGCGGGGGTTGACCTCGATGATGTAGACATGGTCGCTCTTATCGACGATGAACTGGATGTTATACAGGCCGACGATGCCGATGCCCAGACCGAGCTTCTTGGCATAGGTCAGGATCGTGCCCTTGACCTTGTCGGAGATGGAAAACGGCGGGTAGACGCTGATGGAGTCGCCGGAGTGGACACCGGTGCGCTCGACCAGCTCCATGATGCCGGGCACGAACACGTCTCTGCCGTCGCAGATGGCGTCGACCTCGACCTCGCGGCCGGAGATGTACTTATCGACCAGCACGGGCTTGCCCTCGCCGGTGCGCACGGCATTTTGCAGGTAGTGGCGCAGCATCTCGTCGTCGGCCACGATCTCCATGGCGCGGCCGCCCAGCACGAACGACGGGCGCACCAGCACCGGATAGCCCACCGCGTGCGCCGCCTTGAGGCCGTCGTCCAGATTCGTCACCGCCGCGCCCATCGGCTGCGGGATGTTCAGCTCGAGCAGCAGCTTTTCAAAGCAGTCGCGGTTTTCCGCGCGCTCGATCGCAGCGCAGTCCGTGCCGATGATCTGCACGCCGCGCGTCATGAGCGGCTGCGCCAGATTGATGGCCGTCTGGCCGCCGAGGCTGGCAATCACCTGATTGGCCTGCTCCTCGTGCAGGATGTTCATGACGTCCTCGGGCGTGAGGGGCTCGAAATACAGCTTATCGGCGGTCGTGTAATCGGTAGAGACCGTCTCGGGGTTGTTGTTGATGATGATGGCCTCGTAGCCCGCGCGCCGGATGGTCTGCACCGCGTGGACGGTGGAGTAGTCAAACTCCACGCCCTGACCGATGCGGATCGGGCCTGCGCCGAGCACGACGACCTTCTTCTTGTCCGAGCGGCGCGCCTCGCTCTTTGCGCCGGGGGCATAGGTGGAGTAGAAATAGGGGATGTAAGCGCCGGTGTGGCTGGTGTCCACCATCTTGTAGGCGGGGTAGAGCCCCAGCTGCACGCGCTGGGCATACACATCCTCCTCGCGCACGCCCCAGAGCCGCGCGATGTAGGGGTCACAGAAGCCCATCTGCTTGGCCCGCTTGAGCGTCTCTCCGTCGCCCTTGTGCGCGCAGAGCGTCTGCTCCATGTCCACGATGCCGCGGATGGTCTCGAGGAAGTACGGCGTGATCATCGTCAGCGCAGCGACCTCGTCCACGCTCGCGCCCAGACGCAGCAGCTGCGCGACGGCAAAGAGGCCGTCATCACGGAACTGGTGCAGGTACTCGGTCAGCTCCGCCTTGGTCATGTTCTGGAACTTCGGCAGCCAGAGGTGCTGCGCGCCGATCTCCAGCGAGCGGACGGACTTGAGCAGGCACTCCTCGAGCGTACTGCCGATGCCCATGACCTCGCCCGTGGCCTTCATCTGCGTACCGAGCGTGTTGGCGGCGGTCGAGAACTTGTCAAACGGGAAGCGCGGCAGCTTTGCGACCACGTAGTCCAGCGACGGCTCGAACGCGGCCGTCGTGTTGGCGACGGCGATCTCATCGAGGTTCATGCCGACGGCGACCTTGGCCGTGACGCGCGCGATGGGATAGCCGCTGGCCTTGCTCGCCAGCGCCGACGAGCGGGAGACGCGGGGGTTGATCTCAATGAGGAAGTACTCCGAGGTCTTGGGGTTGAGCGCAAACTGCACGTTGCAGCCGCCCTGGATCTTCAGCGCGCGGATGATCTTGATCGCGCTGTCGTTGAGCATCTTCATGTCATGGTCGCTGAGCGTCATGATCGGCGCGACGACGGCGGAGTCGCCGGTGTGCACGCCCACGGGGTCGATGTTCTCCATGCCGCAGATGGTGATGGCGCGGTCGGACGCATCGCGCATGACCTCAAACTCGATCTCCTTATAGCCCTTGACGCTCTTTTCGATCAGCACCTGATGGATGGGCGAGAGCTTGAACGCCTGCATGCCCAGCTCGACGAGCTGCGCCTCGTCGTCGGCAAAGCCGCCGCCCGTGCCGCCGAGCGTGAACGCCGGGCGCAGCACGACCGGATAGCCGATGGCCGCGGCCGCGGCCTTGGCCTCCTCGAGGTTGTAGGTGATCTGCGACGGGATGACCGGCTCGCCGATGCTCTGGCAGAGCTCCTTGAACTGCTCGCGGTCCTCGGCGCGGCGGATGCTGTCGCTGTCCGTGCCGAGAAGCTCGACCTGGCACTCCTTGAGCACGCCCTTCTGCTCGAGCTGCATCGCCAGATTCAGGCCGGTCTGGCCGCCGATGCCCGGGACGATCGCGTCCGGGCGCTCCTTGCGCAGGATACGCGCCACATACTCCAGCGTCAGCGGCTCCATGTACACCTTGTCCGCGACGGAGGTATCCGTCATGATCGTGGCAGGGTTGGAGTTGACGAGGATGACCTCGTACCCCTCCTCCTTGAGCGACAGGCACGCCTGCGTGCCGGCATAGTCAAACTCAGCGGCCTGACCGATGACGATCGGGCCGGAGCCGATGATCATAATTTTCTTCAGATCCGTTCTTTTGGGCATGTGATTTCCTCCTCAGTACGTAAAAGGTTCTGTATGTGATGTATTTTTGTATGTAGGTGTAAGGCGCTCAGACCTGTGCGTCCTGCCAGACGACGGCGCCGCCGCAGACGTTGCGCACGCACCGCCCGTAGACCGTCTGTCCGGCGAAGGGCGTGCTCTTTCCCATGGAGCAAAACTGCGCCGGGTCGATGCGGTACTCCGTGTTCAGGTCCCAGACGGCATAATCGTCCGCGCGCAGCGGGAAGCCGAAGCGCTTTCTGGGGTTGACCGCCATGAGCTCCACGAGCTTGTCGAGCGTCAGCACGCCGGTGCGCACAAGGTGGGTATAGAGCACGGGAAACGCTGTCTCAAGGCCGACGATGCCCATGGCGCTCCCGGCGAGGCCCCTGGCCTTTTCCTGCGCGCTGTGCGGCGCGTGGTCGGTCGCGATCATGTCCACCGTGCCGTCGAGGATGCCCTCGATGAGCGCCTGCCGGTCGGCCTGCGTGCGCAGGGGCGGGTTCATCTTGAAACTGCCGTCCTCGCGCAGGTCGTCCTCGGTCAGCACGAGGTAGTGCGGTGCGGTCTCGCAGGTGACGTCCAGCCCCTGCGCCTTCGCCCGGCGGATGAGCGCCACACTCTCCTTGGTGGACACGTGGCACATATGATAGGCGCAGCCTGTCTCGCGCACCAGCTCGAGATCGCGCTCCAGCTGCCGCCACTCACTCTCGCTGCTGATGCCCTTGTGCCCGTGGGCGCGGGCATACGCGCCGTCGTGGATATAGCCGCCGTGCAGGAGGGTGTTGTCCTCGCAGTGCGCGGCGATGAGCTTGCCGAGGCTTGCCGCCTTGCACATCGCGGCGCGCATCACGTCCGCATCCTGCACGCCGCTGCCGTCGTCGGAAAAGCCGGCGACATAGGGCGCGAGCTGCTCCATGTCTGCAAGCTCCCTGCCGCCGCGGTGCGCGGTGATCGCGCCGTAGGGCGTCACATCGATGACCGCATCCGTGCGGATGCGCTCCAGCTGGGGGGCAAGCGTCTGCAAACTGTCCGGCACCGGATCCAGATTGGGCATGGCGCACACGCGGCTGTATCCGCCGTGCGCCGCAGCAAGCGTGCCGGACGAAATGGTCTCCTTATAAGAAAAACCCGGCTCACGAAGATGTACATGCACATCTACGAAACCAGGTAATACCACGAAAGAAGAAATATCAAGTTCGTCACCGGCAATGCTGCCGCTGCCAAGAAAAACAGAATCACGGTTGCCGGGAAAAAGATCCCACCCAAATGCCTGCATATTCTCTGCGGCCGCAACCATTTTCCTCGCCTCATTTCTGCCGAATCGCAAATTTTTGATATGATATCACATAATCGCCCGGTCTGTCAACAAATCCGGCGGCTTTGCGCGCCGTCTTTTTGCACGAAAAATTCCGTCATTTTCCGTCCTGCGTTGACACGCATCTCTGCGCCAAGA
>OLWE01000907.1_pt1 | contig 14306 bp, 10 predicted proteins | sample 1673591 | NCBI WGS metagenome assembly OLWE01 (sample SAMEA103958116, study PRJEB25191) | human gut metagenome | biome: human-associated habitat [ENVO:00009003]; feature: intestine environment [ENVO:2100002]; material: feces | place: Germany | collected 2013/2015 | reverse complement strand
CTTCGGGACATTTCCCCCTGATAGGGGGAATCGGCCCCTGGAAGGGGAGCCTTTGCCCCCAACAACTGCCGTTGCGGAAATGGTCGAAGTGTGGTACTATGACACTATCACAGGGGAAAAGGAGACCCATTATGCCGCAGACATACGGATTTGAACAGACACGCGAGCGCCGCATCCCGGAGCTGGGGGCGGTGCTGCATGAATATACCCACGCGAAGTCCGGCGCGCGATTGTGCTGGCTCGAGCGCGCGGACGAGAACAAGAGCTTCTGCGCCGCCTTCCGCACGCTGCCGTACGACGATTCCGGCGTGTTCCACATTCTGGAGCATTCCGTCCTCTGCGGCTCGGAGCAGTTCCCGGTCAAAGAGCCGTTCGTCGAGCTGATGAAGGGCTCGCTCAATACCTTCCTCAACGCGCTGACCTACCCGGACAAGACCTGCTACCCGGTCTCGAGCCGCAACGATCAGGACTTCCTCAACCTCATGCACGTCTACCTCGACGCGGTCTTCTTCCCCCGCATCCACGAAAAGCCGGAGATCTTCCAGCAGGAGGGCTGGCACTATGAGCTGCAGGACGGCGTCCTGACGCGCTCCGGCGTGGTGCTGAACGAGATGAAGGGCTCGTTCGCCGACCCCGACACATTGCTTGCCAACGCGCTGACGCGCGCGCTGTTCCCGGATACGCCGTACCGTTTCGTCTCCGGCGGTGACCCGGAGGCCATCCCGACCCTCACCTACGAAGCCTTTACCGCCGCGCACAAGCGGTTTTATCATCCGTCCAACGCCTACCTCCTGCTCGACGGCAGCATCGATCTGAGCCGCTGCCTGGCGCTGCTGGACAGCTATCTTTCCCGCTTTACAGCCATCTTCCCTGATACCGACATCCGCCCGCAGACGCCCGTCTGCCCGCCGCGCGAGACGATCGAATACCCCCTCCCGGCCGGAGAACCGGCCGAGACCCGCTGGAAGCTCGGGCAGGGCTATGTCATCGGCACGAGCCAGGACGCGCAGACGCTCTTCGCCGCGCAGGTCCTCTGCGACGTGCTGTGCGGCAGCAACCACGCGCCGCTGTGCCGCGCCGTGCTGGAAACGGGTCTGGCCGAGGATGTGACGCTCAGCTGCGACGACGAATGCCTGCAGCCGATGCTCCTGCTGCAGGTGCAGAACTTCCGCCGCGACGATCTGCCCGCCATCGAGCAGACCATCCGCCGGACCCTGACGGACCTTTGCGAGCAGGGGCTCGACCGCGAGCAGATCGAAGCGTCGCTCGCGAGCTTTGAGTTCCGCCTGCGCGAGCGCGACTACGGCACGATGCCGCGCGGGCTGGTGTTCTCGCTGGAGATCCTGTCCAGCTGGCTCTATGGCGGCGACCCGGCAGCCCGCCTGGGCTTCGGCCCGGTCTTCGAGCAGCTGCGGCAGGCGATCGGCACGGGCTATTATGAGGCGCTTCTGCGCCGGCTGCTGCTGAGCTGCGATCACACCGCCAGCATCCTCATGCAGCCGTCCGCGACCTGCGGCGAAGCGCGGCAGGCCAGGGAAAAGGAAGCCCTTGCCGCTGTGCTGCAGACGCTCTCCGCGCAGCAGCAGGACGAGATCTGCGCCCGGCAGACCCGCCTCGCCGCGCTCCAGCAGGAGCCGGACAGCCCGGAGGCGCTGGCCACGATCCCGCACGTTTGCCTGTCGGACCTGCCGCGCGACCCGGCCCCCGTGCCGACCGAGCTGCGGGAGGACGGGAGCGTGATCATCCACGACCTGCAGACGGACGGCATCGTCTACACCACGGCCTATTTTGCCGCGGACGATCTGACGCCGGAGGAGCTGCCGTACCTGACGCTGCTGCGGTCTGTGCTATCGCAGCTGCCGGCAGGGGAGATGGACGCGCAGGAGCTGCAGAAGCAGCTGCGGCTGCGCTTGGGCAGCTTTTCTGTCGGCGTGTCGCCCATTACACAGCTTCGTGACCCGCAGGCCTACCGGCTCTACGCCACGGCCTCGTGCAGCGCGCTCGGCTCCAAGCTGCCGGAGGCGCTCAGCCTCGCGGCCGCGATCCTGACGAAGACCGACTTTACAAACCGCGGCAAGCTGCTGGAGATCCTCCGGCAGCTGCGCGACGGCCTGCAGCAGCAGATCGTGAGCTCCGGCTCCAGCTTCGCCATGCTCCGCGCCTCCGCCGCGCTGAACGCGGCCGGGGCCTGCACCGAGCGCAGCGGCGGCGTCGATTTCTACCGCTGGCTGTGCGCGCTCGAGCGCGAGTTTGACGCGCGCGCGGATGCATGCATCGCGGCGCTGCAGCGGCTGAGCGAGAAGCTGTTCGTGACCGCGCGGCTGCGCCTGAGCGTGACCGGCGGCACCGAGGACGAGCGCCAGACCGTCCTGCGCGTCCTGCGTGAGGCCCTGCCCGCCGGGCAGGCGCCCGGCCCGGCGCATCCGGCCCCGCTGCTGCCGATCCGCCGGGAGGGCATCGTGATCCCGTCGGAGGTCTCGTTCGCTGCGGTCTGCGGTGACGTGCACGCCTATTCCGGCGCGCTGCGCATCGCCTGCCGCGCCGCCTCGCTCGGCCATTACTGGAACGAGATCCGCGTGCAGGGCGGCGCCTACGGCACGGGCCTGCTGCTGCGCGACACGGGCCTTGCCACGGCCTATACCTACCGCGATCCGGACTGCGCCCGTTCCCGCGGCGCGATCGGACGCACGGCCGCGTATCTCGCGGCGGCCGCCTCGGAACCGCAGGAGGCCAATATCATCGGCGCCATCAGCGACGCTGAGCCGCTGCTCTCGCCGCGCCTGCAGGGCGCTGTGGCCGATACCTGGCTGCTCAAGGGCATGACGCAGGCCGACCGCTGCCGCCTGCGCCACGAGATGCTCGATACCTTGCCGGAGCAGCTTGCCGCCTGCGGCGCGCAGATCGGCCGGGCGCTGGACGAAGGCGTCGTCTGCGTCCTCGGCCCGCGCACGCAGCTCGAGGCCTGCGGCGATCTCGACGTGCAGGAGCTGTAACAGGATTTCTCGCGGAAAAACAAAAAAAGGGCTTGCATTTTCTGACCGACTGTGCTAATATAATGGGGCGCTGAGAAAGCGTGGTATGCGCCGGTAGCTCAGTTGGATAGAGTGACTGGCTACGAACCAGTAGGTCGGGGGTTCGAGTCCCTTCCGGCGTACCAGAAAAGCGGTTGATCGTTGATTAGCCGCTTTTCTAATTTTTTTACGCAAAAAGATAATCCCCGGCTGGCAGCGCCAGCCGGGGACTTGCTTTACAGGGCTTACAGGACGTAGGTGGAGATGGTGCGGCCGAGGGCGCCGATGTCGACGCTGCCGCGGAACTCGAATTTCGCGGTGAAGCCGTTGGAGAACATCAGAAGCAGCTCGGAATCCGACACCAGCTCGGCAAAGCCGGGGGTCTGGATGGTAAAGAACTGGACCCTGGAATAGGGCATGATGGCAAAGGACTTCTTGAGCCCCGTCAGCCCCTGCACGTCGATGGAGATGATGCGCTTGTTCGTGAAGACGAGCTGATCGCGGATGGTGCGGAACGCGGCGACGATCTCCTCGCCCTCGATCAGCAGGCCGAAGACCTGCGTCTTGACGGCCGACACGTCGAGCGGCTTGAGGTTCCATACGGAGTCTTCGTTGAAATTGATCATGGGAGCTTTCCTTTCTATGTCTTATGAAAAGAACCGGAGCGGATGCTCCGGTTCTTTTGGAATGCTTAGATATCCAGCGGGTCCATGCTGAGGACGGGGTGACCGACCTCGGACAGGAAGGCCAGCAGCTCTTCCGGATCGCCGTTCGGGCAGTTGGTCTCGTCAGCGACCATATCGGCAAAGTTGTCGATGTCGTACATGTCCTTGGCAGTCTCGTTGAGCTTGTCGCGGATCTGATCCTTGAGCTCTTTCGGCAGCCAGACCAGACGGCCGACGCCGCCCTCGGCCTTGAGGAACTTGTGGGAGGCGATGTAGTGCTTGCCGTGGCCCATGAAGCCCGGGGTCTGCACGCCGCCGCCGGTCATGGAGGCCATCTCGGAGAAGGTCATGCCGAGCGGGGTGATGCCGGCGTATTCACGGCAGGTGATGACGACGCCCATCGAGCACGGCTCGATGCCGCAGATGCACTCGAAGCAGCCGCAGGAGGTCATCGGATCCTCGAGCAGGGAGTACAGCGTGACGTGCTCCAGCGCGCCGTGCGAGTACTGCGCGACAGCCTCGTCGACGTCCTCGTAGCGGCCGGTGCGCTCGTCGATGCAGCGCTCCTTGGTGACGACCTGGCAGGGACCCTGCGGGTCGAGCTCGTTGGTGGCCTTCGCGTCCAGCCAGGACACGGCGCCGCACAAACCCAGACGTTCCGGGGTGACGATGCACACGTGGCTCGGGGAGAACGCCTGGCACATGATGCAGGAATAGAACACGGGCACGGATTCGTCGGTCATGGACTTCAGACGCTCGTCGCGCTTGTCGAAGACCTCGTTGGCGTGCTTGCGCAGCTCGGCGTTCGGCTCGTCGCCGACGACGATGCGGACCTGGCACTTGTCAACGACCGTATCGAACTCGGACTTGATCTTGGCATAGAGCACCTCGCCGATGTGCTTGAACTTGAAGCCGGCTTCGAAGTCCGCCTTGCTGATACGCACGCGGATCATATCGCGCTGGCCGGTGTGCATGAGACCTTCCACGCAGTTGAGGAAGGAGTGGATCTTACGCTCGAAGACCGGCTCAAAGTCGGGCTGCATGGCCTTGCCTGCGACCTCGACGGTGTAGCTCATGGAGATCTTGGAGCCGACCGGGATCTCGTCGATCTCGGGGCCGACGACCTCGATCTTGTGATCCTCGACCTCGGAGGCGTCCTTGGTGGTGACGAGCTCGAAGCAGTCCTTGCGGGAGCCGTCGATCTCAACCTGCATGTCGCCCTTGCGGATGATCTCGCCTTCGAATGCGGAGGAGAAGGAGACGGGGATGTCGATCTTCGTGATCTTCAGCTTGATGCCGCGGGCCTCGATGGAGGTGTCGATCCAGTCCTTGGTGTCATCGTAGATGATGAGGGACTTCGGCACGGCCCACATATCGTCGTGGTCGTTGGTGATGACCGGGAAGCCGAGCTTGATGGCGCCCGCACCGCAGGCGACGGTGATATCGTTGACCGGCTTGTACGCGTTGACAAACGCGTTGATGCGGTCGAAGGTGTACTTGTGGAAGCCCTCGACGTCGCCCGGTTGGATGGCGCCGAAGATCATGGCCGCGCGCACGACCAGGGAGATGACGTGACCGACGGACCAGATCTCCTCGCCGACCGGAACGACACGGACGGGGAAGCTCATGGAAAGACCGGCCTCGACAGCCTGCTCGATGATGCCGCCGATCAGGAACACGAAGATACCGCGGGACTGATAGCCCTTGATGGTCTCAACCGCTTCCTCGGTGGACGGAGCCGGCCCGATCATGACGACGAAGCCGGGGATATCGCCGGTGACAAGGGGAACGCCCAGCTCACGCACTTCCGCGTCGGTGAAGTGGCCGTGGTAGTTGGTGCCCTCATACGGGGTCTGGGTCTTGACGTACTTGCAGGCCTCGATCATCTCGGCGGCGATGGCGGTGCCGACACCGGACTGGAAGATGGAGTGCGTGCGCGGCTCGCGGAGCATCATGGCCTTCACGTCGGCCAGCGCATCCTGCAGCTCGCCGGTCGTGGTGACCTTCTTGCCGATGTAGGCATAGATACAGGCGCAGAAATAAGCGGTGGAGGGAAGCGTCAGGGGAGCGTCGCGGCCGACTTCAGCCACGATCTTGTTAACTTCTTCCTCGGCCTTGGCGAACATCTCGTCAGAGCCGTTGAAGACGCGTTCAAACAATGTCTTCATTGTGGTTTCATTCCTTTCAGATTCATTCTTTGGCGTCGATGGCAGCCTTGATGGCGCGGATCTCATCCAGCGCGTCGGGGCTGCAGTCGTAGGGGGAGAGGCCTTTGCGGTCCGCGTCGATGACGGTGGGACTGTAGCTGATGAAACCGAGCAGATCCTCGGCCGGGATGCGGCTGCGGATAAATTCGCGGTCGGACTCGTCGCGGATCTTGTTGGCGACGACGCGCACCTTCGTGATGCCGATGTCGCGGGCGAGCTCCTTGATGCGCACATAGGTCTGTACGCTCCGCGCGCCCGGCTCGATGACCACGATGAACTGGTCCATCATGCTGGCCGTGCCGCGGCCGAGATGCTCGAGCCCGGCCTCCATGTCCATGATGACGACGTCGTCCCTGCGGAAGACCAGATTCGTCATGATCGCCTTGAGCATCACGTGCTCCGGGCAGACGCAGCCGGTGCCGCCGGTGTCGACGGTGCCCATGACGAGAAGCTTCACGCCGTGGATGTCCTTGGCGAGCTTGTCGGGCAGGTCGGAGACGTCGGGGTTGAGCTTATAGAAGCTGTTCTGGTCGTTGGCGCCGGTGCGCTCCTTGGCCAGCTGCTTCATTTTGGACACGGGAACGATGGAGTTGACTTCTTCCTCGCTCAGCCCGAGCGCCAGACCCAGGTTCGCGTCCGGATCGACGTCGGCGGCGAGGACCGTGCGCCCTTCGTCGGCGTACAGCCGCGCGAGCGTGGAGGCCAGCGTCGTCTTGCCGACGCCGCCCTTGCCGGTGATAGCTACTTTCATATCGGTAAAGACCCTCCGGGAGCTTCGCTTAGATGCCGAGAGCTGCGCGCTTGGCCTCGATGGCGGCGATCATCTTGTCGCCGAGGCTCTCGATGTTGGTATCGACGACGAAGTGCGCCTCGACCCACTCCTTGCAGCCGCGGGTCTCGCCCTGCAGCAGCTCGGTGATCTCGCTGGAGCCCTTGGAATACGGGTCAACGCCGAGGTAGGTGTCGATGCCGGTGGCCACGACGTAGTTGCCGATGGAAACTGCCTTTTCAGACATCCATTCCGGCGCGCAGCCGCAGAGCGGAATCTGGGAAATGTTGATGCCCCAATCCTTTGCAAGATCGGAAGCCAGGATCATCATACGGGAGATATCCACGCAGGAGCCCATATGCAGGACCGGCGGGATGCCGACCAGCTTGCACACGCGGCGCAGACCCTCGCCGCAGTATTCGGCGGCGTCGAGGTCCATGAGACCTGCCTTGGCGGCAGCCTGTGCCGAGCAGCCGGAGACGATGACGATGATATCGTTCTTGAGGAGCTTCTTCATAAGCTCGATATGGGCGGTGTCGGGACGGACCTTGGGGTTGTTGCAGCCGACCATCGCCACTGCGCCGCGCAGAACGCCCGCCTTGACGACATCCGCCAGAGGCTTCAGCGTGCCGAACGCGTCGACATGGGTGTTGCAGACGCCGTCGAGCTCTTTCTTGATTGCCTCGACCGAGTAGCCGACACGGGCCTTGGTCTTGAGGTTCGGGATGTTGACGAGCTCGGGCTTGCGGTTTTTGAAGTTTTCGATCGCCATCTTGATGATCGCCTTGGCGTTGTCCGCCGCGGTGTCCTCATGGAACTCGATGAAATCGGAGTCCGGCATGCGGGCGATGGGGGAAGTGGTGATGAACTTGGTATGGAAGCACTTCGACAGCGGGCCGAGTGCCGGGAAGATGCACTGCACGTCGACGACGATAGCTTCGCAGGCGCCCGTCAGAACGACGTTTTCCTGCTGCAGGAAGTTACCGGCCATCGGGATGCCCTGACGCATGGCGACTTCGTTGCCCGTGCAGCAGACGCCGGCGATGTTGATGCCCTTGGCGCCGACGGACTTGGCGAGCGCGACCATCTCGGGATCCTGCGAGTACATGACGATCATCTCGGACAGGGAAGGATCATGGCCGTGGACGATGATGTTGACCATGTCCTTTTCCATGACGCCGATGTTGGCGGTGGTGTCGACGGGGCGCGGGGTGCCGAACAGAATGTCGGAGAACTCGGTGCCCATCATGGAGCCGCCCCAGCCGTCGGACAGACCGGCGCGCAGGGACTGCTTGATCAGAGCCTCCGGCAGCGAGGAACAGCCCATATGCGTCATGTGCAGCGACTGCGAGACCTCACGGTCAATCGCGCGCGGCTCGATGCCGGCGTCATGCCACAGCTTCTGGGTGTGCTCCGGTGCGCGCTTGAGGTAGCGCTGCACGCCGAACGGCTTGCCGTACTCGAGAAGACCCGTCTCGGCGACCTCGTGGGCCAGATCGTAGATATCCTTGCCCTCGGTCTCGATGCCCCACTCGGCGGCGATCTTCTTCAGCTTTTCCGGATCCTTGACCTGGTAGGAGCCGCCCTCTTTCGCCTGATAGAGCGTGTGGCAGATCTGACGGCCATGGTCGGAGTGCGTGGCTGCGCCGCCTGCGGTGAAGCGCAGGTAGTTACGGCCGACAATGCCGTGCACGTCGCAGCCGCAGATGCCGCGCGGGGCCTTCGGCGTGATGCGGCAGGGGCCCATGGAGCAAATGCGGCAGCAGGTGCCGGCTTCGCCGAAGCCGCAGTGCGGCGTCTGATTCTTGACGCGCTGCTGCCAGGAATCTGCGCCAACTTTTTTGCCGGTTTCGAGCAATTCGTTGGTCGCTGCTTCCATCTGTTCAACTGTGATTAAGCGATCCCAATCCATCGATGATGTATCCTCCTAAATTTTGTTCTGGACCGGCCTACGCAGCAGCTGCCCAGGCCGAAGGGGGGTGGCGTGTCCGTCCGGACAAACCGAGCGGGCGTATTTTCGCCTCGAAACCAAAAGCGACGCAATACGCCTCATACAGCTTGGGTCTATTCTATCAAGCCCCCGCGGGAAAGTCAACCGATCCGAACCCCGGCGGGGGGTTATCGGCAAACGCGGAAATCAGACGAAATCGAAATAAAAACAACAAATAAAAAGTCAGAATCGTCGACAAAAAACGGACGATTCTGACTTTATGCACAAAATGATATACGATATTCGGATATTCCTTTTTTTATGATTCCATATGAACATTGATATGCGGATACGTCATGGTGACGCCGGCAGAGGAAAAGGCTGCCTGCAGGCCGTCAAGGACGTCATTGTAGCAGGTCCAGTAATCCTCCGTGCGGGCCCAGAAGCGCAGGACGTAATTGACCGCACTGTCGCCGTAGCCGGTGACGTGGGCTTCGATGGGCCGGTCTTTGAGGACCTTCTCATGCGCAGCCGCGGCCTGCGTGAGCACGGCGCGGACGGTGTCCGCCGCGTCGTCATATGAGGCCGAGACGTTCAGGTCGATCCGGCGCGCAGGCTCGGCGGTCTGGTTGACGATGGCGGCCGCGGTGACCTGGCTGTTGGGCAGGTAGATGCGCTGGCCGTCATACGTCCGCAGGCTCGTATAGACCGCGCCGATGGTGAGCACCGTCCCGGCCTTGTCCCCGATCTGCACGTAATCCCCGGCACGGAAGGGCTTGGCCGTGAGGATCATCATCGCGCCCGCCACGTTGGAGAGCGCCGTCTGCAGCGAGAGCGAGACGGCTAGACCGGCGACGCTCAGGATGGCGAGCAAAGACGTGGTATCGACGCCAAGCGTCCCCGCCACGAGCATGATCGTGATGAAGATCAAGATCGCCTTTGCCGACGTGCGCAGGAAGCCGAAGATCGTATGGTCGAGCTTCGAGCGCGAAAACAGCTTGTCCGCCGCCCGTAAGATCAGCCGGATCAGCACCGCGCACAAAACGAGCAGCACCGCCGCATACAGCAGCTTCTCCAGCGTCAGCCGCGAAAAAAACGACTGCACCTGCTGCTCGTCGATGGTCTGCGTATCCAGAACGGAAGAAAAGATCATAAACGACCCTCCGGGTGATAAAAAATCTTCATAAGGCTCCCCTCCCAGGGGAGCTGTCTGCGAAGCAGACTGAGAGGTTGTCGCAAATTTGCTGCAACCTCTCCGTCTCGGCTTACGCCGAGCCACCTCCCCTGGAAGGGGAGGCTCTGTGCCCGCTATACGCAAAACACCCCCGGCTCCTTTCGGAGCCGGGGGTGCGATCGATGATGGCGGGCCGCAGCTTACAGCTTGGTATAAGCGACGGCGATCTTGCTGGCGGCGTGGGCGTTGTTGTAGGCCAGCTCGAGGTTGGCGGCGAAGGACTTGCCTTCGGTCATGTCCTTGATGTGGGCCAGCAGGTACGGCGTGATGGCCTTACCGTGGATGTGCTCGGCGTTCGCCTGGGCGACGGCCTGGTCGATGATGCCGTTCATGTAGTTCGGATCCATTGCGTACTGCTCCGGGATCGGGTTGCCGACGACGGCACCGCCCTTGAGGCCGATGTCCCACTTGGCCTTCATGATCTTGGCAACGGTCTCTTCATCCTGGCAGTTGTAGTCGAGCTTGAAGCCCGAGGTGCGGCAGTAGAACGCCGGCAGCTCGTCCGTGCGCAGGCCCAGAACGGGAACGCCCTGCGTCTCCAGATATTCGAGCGTCAGACCGAGGTCCAGAATGCTCTTCGCGCCCGCGCAGACGACGCAGACCGGCGTGTTGGCCAGCTCCTGCAGGTCGGCGGAGATATCCATGGTCTTCTCTGCGCCGCGATGCACACCGCCGATGCCGCCGGTGGCGAAGAAGCGGATGCCCGCCATGGAGGCGATGATCATGGTGGTGGCGACGGTCGTCGCGCCGGTCATGCCGGTGGCGAGATAGACAGCCACGTCGCGGCGGCTGACCTTGCCGACACCCTCAGCCTTGCACATGACGAGCAGCTCGTCCGCGTTCAGGCCGACCTTCAGCTTGCCGCCCATGATGGCGGTCGTCGCGGGGATGGCGCCCTCTGCGCGGACGATCTCCTCGACCTTGTGTGCAAACTCCACGTTCTGCGGATAGGGCATGCCGTGGCTCAGAATGGTGGATTCCAGCGCGACGACGGGCTTGCCCGCGGCCAGCGCTTCCTGGATCTCAGGGGTGATGGACAGATAGTCTTTCAGATTCATATGAATAACTCCTTTCAGATGGGTGTACAGGTTCAAAGACGATATGTCTGCAGGATGCTTTCCAGCAGGGGAACGCTCATGTTCGGGTTGATGGTCCGCTCATGCGTCACGGCCGCGATCCCGGCGGCCATGCCGTAGTCGAGCGTTTTCTCCGCGTCATAGCCCTGCAGTGTTGCGTAGAGCATGGCGGCGGCGAAGGAATCGCCCGCGCCGGAGGCGTTGACCATCTTCGCCGGGCGCAGCTTGCGGCGCAGGACCGCGCCGGTATCATCCATATAGAAGCAGCCTTCTGCGCCGAGGCTGACGAACAGCCGCTTCAGGCCCTTGCCTAGGACCACTTCGCCCGCACGCTGCAGATCGGCGTCGGAACGGATCTCCATCCCGGCCAGGATCTCCAGCTCCATGCGGTTGGGCTTGGCCGTGTGGAACCGGCCGATGAGCGGCGCGACGACGCGCGCATACGCGCAGGAGACCGGGTCGACGCACACGATCTGCGACGGCTGGCACAGGTCCAGCAGCTGCAGCAGCGCCGTTTCCCCCATGCAGGGGTCACAGGTGACGACCTTCGCGCCCTGGATCAGCTGCTTCTGCGACGGCAGGTAATCTGCCGGCAGATCCTGCTGGACGATGCGCATGTCGGACATGCCGACCAGCATATCGCCGTCTGCATCCAGAATGGAGAGATAGATGGACGAGTGCGCGCCTCTGGCCTCGTGGAGATAGCGGATATCGATCCCCGCCTCCACGCAGGACCGGCGGATATACGAGCCGAACACATCATCGCCCACGCACGACAGCAGCTTCACGTCCGCGCCCAGCCGTGCGAGATTCTCGCACACATTGCGCGTCACGCCGCCCGCGGAAAGGCTGATATGCCCGGGATTGGAGTCCCGCAGATGGATCGGCGCGCACGACGCGCCGTTGAGATCCAGATTTGCCGCGCCGACGCCGACGATATACGGCTGATTGCCCATGCCCAACGCCTCCTGTTTTCTGGTGAAATTGTATCATAGCGAATCCGGCCGAAAAAGTCAAGAGGCATTTTCCCGGTTTTTTAACGTGCGGCTGACGTGCCCTTCACGCAAAAAACGGGCGCACCGAATGGTGCGCCCGGGGAGAAGATCGCTTAGCGGGTGAGGAAGAACATGAGGGCAAAGAGGATCGTGATGACCCAGGTGCCGACGTTGATTTCCTTGATCTTGCCGGTGAAGATCTTGATGAAGACGTAGGAGATGAGGCCGAAGGCGATGCCGTAGGAGATGTTGTAAGTCAGCGGCATGAAAGCGACGGTCATGAAGCCGGGAACGGCTGCAGCAGGATCGTCCCAGTCGATGGTGCGGACGTTGGACATCATCAGAACGCCGACGTAGATCAGAGCCGCGGCACAGGCGTAGGTCGGGATGAGCTGCGCGACAGGCGCGAGGAACATCGCGATGAAGAACAGGGCAGCGGTCGCCATGGAGGAAAGACCGGTGCGGCCGCCTTCTGCAACGCCGGCAGAGGACTCGACGAACGTGGTGACGGTGGAGGTGCCGCAGACAGCGCCGCAGCAGGTGGCGACGGCGTCAGCCAGCATGGCCTTGTCCATGTTGGGAACGTTGCCTTCCTTGGTCAGCATGTTGCCGGCTGCGCAGGCGCCGTACAGCGTGCCGAGGGTATCGAACATGTCGACCATGCAGAATGCCAGCATGGTGGTCAGGAACATGACGATGAAGTTGCTCATGCCGTGCTCGGCAATGTACGGGCTGAAGTCAAAGCCTTCGGTGAAGACCTTGCCGAACGCCTGGGTGCCGAAGTCCTTGAACGCGCCGAAGAAGTCGGAGGACAGGTTGGGCGCGACAGCGGTGGCATAGAAATCAGGAACGGTGATGAGGCCGATGACGTAGTAGAGAACTGCGCCGCCGAGCATGCCCCACAGGACCGCGCCCTTGACCTTCTTCTTGGACATGGCGCCGATGGCGAAGACCGCGATGATGGTGACGAGCATCGGGAAGATGGTCGCCCAGGTGGCGGTGCCGGAGAAGACGTTGAAGGAAGAGAGGTTGACGAGAGTCGCGCCGTCGTCCACGACGATGCCCGCGTTCTGCAGGCCGATGAAGGCGATGAACAGGCCGATACCGGCGGAGATGGCGGTCTTGACCGCAGCCGGGATGGCGTCGAAGATCATCTTGCGAAGACCCGTGACCGTCAGCAGGACGAACACGATGCCGTCAACGAGGACGAGCACGAGGGCATTCGCGTAGCTCAGGCCGAAGGTGAAGCAGACGGTGTAGACGAAGAAGGCGTTCAGGCCCATGCCGGAGGCCTGCGCCAGCGGGAGGTTCGACAGCAGGCCGATGAGGACTGTGCCGATGACGGCGGAAATGGCGGTCGCAATGTAGATCGCACCGTAGCTCACGGTGCCGAGGGCGGAGAACATGCCGGCGTTGACCATCAGAATATAGGCCATCGCCATGAACGTCGTCACACCGGCCATGATCTCGGTGCGGACGGTCGAGCCGTGCTCCTTGACCTTAAAGAAATTGCTCATGTTTGAAGATCCATCCTTTCTTTCTCGTGGTGGACCGAAAAAAGTTTCAGTCCATCAAACTTTCTGACAGGATAATTATAGAGGATATGGCCGCCGAAAACAAGAGGCGGCAGCGCCAAAAAGTTCACGAAAAATTCACACTACTGCACAAAAATTCAGCTTTTTTCGTCAATGGCGAAAAATAAAAATCGACGGATCCGCGCATTTTTCAGAAAGAAATTGACAACCTGCCGGCCGCCCGGTATAATATTTCTTCGGGAACACGACAAACGCATGAAGGAGAAGATTCTGCATGAAATATAAAATGAACATTGCCGGCCTCGACCGGGAGCTGCCGCTGTGTAAGGTATCCGACGATCTGTATATCGGCGCTTTCATCATGTTCGGCGACGCGGAGATCACCGTGGCCTGCGCCCGCGAGCTGCTGGCCCGCGCCCCGAAGGACTACGACTATCTGCTCACCGCCGAGGCCAAGAGCATTCCCCTGATCCACGAGATGGCCCGCCAGTCCGGCGCGCGCGAGTATTTTGTCGCCCGCAAGGGTCTGAAGGTCTACATGCCGCACCCCCTGCACGTGACGGTCCGCTCCATCACCACCCAGCACGATCAGGATCTCTATCTCTCCGGCGAAGAGGCCGATAAGATCCGCGGCAAGCGCGTGCTGATCGTCGACGACGTCATCTCCACCGGCGAGTCGCTGCGCGCGATGGAAGAGCTGGTCGAAAAGGCAGGCGGCACCGTCGCCGGCCGCATGGCCGTCCTCGCAGAGGGCGACGCCCAGAACCGCAAAGACATCGTCTACCTCGGCAAACTCCCCGTCTTCAACCCCGACGGCACCGTCAAAGGCTGATACATAATAATATAGTGCCCCCCGCGGCTGCTCCCCAGCAGCCGCGTTTTTT
>OLWE01000880.1_pt1 | contig 14708 bp, 8 predicted proteins | sample 1673591 | NCBI WGS metagenome assembly OLWE01 (sample SAMEA103958116, study PRJEB25191) | human gut metagenome | biome: human-associated habitat [ENVO:00009003]; feature: intestine environment [ENVO:2100002]; material: feces | place: Germany | collected 2013/2015 | reverse complement strand
CTAAATTAAAAAAAGTTTATTTTTTTCTATTTTGTACTAATTGACTTTTATAGTGTATTTTGTTATAATTTAATAAGAATAGGTATCGGTGATAAAAATGAAAAAAATTGGTGGAAAAAGTTTTTGGATCATTTTAGTTATTAGTATTGTTGCTTTAATTATTTTGACGATTGGAGTTATATTTCTTACTAGAAAATCTAGTAAAGAATTTTATAGTGCTGGATATATTATTAATAGTACTGCTAGTAAGAGTGACAAACTTTATTTTAAAGACAATACTGTATATAAAGAAAATGTTTTTGAAGAATATGTTTTTAAGAATGTAGATAACAAAGAAGTTAATGTTGATAAGAATAATTTTATTCATTATTTAGATAATTCTTTATCTTTTATGAAAAATGGTGTTATATTAGATCTAGATAATATTAGTACTTCTTTGGTACCATATTATAATATTACTGATGCGTCTATTATTAAGTATAATAATGGTGGTTATTATATTGAAACTGCTGATAAAACTTTAGTATTTGGTAATTTTCTTGGTAAAATTACTGATAATAAATATATTGTTGTTGGAAAGGATATTAAAATTAAACTTGCTGGTAGTAATGAAACAGTAAGTGGTGATTATTTTGAAATATTATTTGTAGAAGATGGAGTTGTTAAAATAGAAAATCAAGAGGGCAGTTATCAGACTGTTAGTGATGGTACTACTATTTATGTGGGAAACAATATTAAAATTGATCTTGGAGATAAAAATGTTTATCTAGATGACAATAGTAAATTATCGCTTAATGAGATGACAATTGATGGTAATGAAAATATTAATATTACTCCTAGTGATGGTAAAGTTAAAGATGACAAAAAAGATAATAAAGGAGATACTGAAGGTAAAGATAATACTAGTAATAATCCAAATGGCAATGGTACTGATGGTAAGGAAAATACAACTCCTGGTAATAATGGTGATAACAAAGTAGATGATAATGAAAATCCAGATGATAATAAAACGGTTATTAAGAAAGAGGTTTCTGTTGATTTAGTTAGTGCGAAAGCAGGTATTAATTCTTTTGAAGCTAATTTTCAAGTAATTGATACAGGAGATTTTATTAAAGGTAATTTAATATTTAATGTTGTTAATACTACTACTGGTAAAACTGTTTATACTAAGATACTTGCTAATAGTAGTGATATTCAAAATGTTGTTATTAGTTCTTTGAGCCCTGATACTAATTATGTTATGACTGTTAGTGAAGAAAATAATAGCACTGGTGTTCAATATTTTCAAAAGATATTTAGAACTGACACTTTAGATTTAAGTTTAGTTAGAGAGTATGTTACTACTGATACATTATCTTATTCAATTGATTTTGGTAGTAGTAATGTTAAGTCTGCTAATGTAAGTATTTGTGGTAGTGATGGTAAATCTTGTAGTGAACCTGTTATAGTATCTAATTCTGATGATAATACTGTTACTTTTGATGATTTGAAAAAAAATACTACATATAATATTAAAGTTGATTCTGTAGTATTTAATAATTTGAATTATTCTGATGTTTATACTATTAATACTAGTGATACTACTTTAAAAGAAAAACCTGTACTTGGTGATATTTCTGTAAAGGTTAGTAATGATGGTAAAGAGTTTACTCTTTTGATGGATAAACCTACTGATGAAGATAAGAGTATTACTAAGTATACTTATGAAATATATAACGCTAAAGATATAAATGAGGAGAGTATTTCTACTGCTGAACCTGTTTATAGTTTTAGTAGTAATGAATTAAAAGAACAAAAATTAAAACTTGGTGAAAATGGGCTTGTTAGTAATGTTGATTATCGTTTCAAAGTAGTAGTGGACTATTATGATAATTATAAGAATAATCAAATTGAGACAGGATATAGTAATTATTTTCAAATTGTTGGTAAACCTACATTAGAGTTTACTCCAGATGATGAACTTATTTCATTTAATCAAATTGGTGGTGTTGTTACTATAAAAGATGAGGGATGTACAATACCTAATAATGAGAGAAAATGTGCTAATAAAGAAAATGACTTTATTATTAAGTATTATGGACCTGATAATGTTAAGAAGACTATTAATGGTGTATCATTTACTAATCATGATGATAATACATTAACTTATGATTTATTACTTAAAGGTCTTACTGAGAATACTTTATATACTTTTGAAGTTTATGCTGATATTGATATGCAAAATGGTGAAGGACTTAGAAGTAGTGAATATATTGGTAGTTTTACTGCTAAGACTGATGGTACTAAGGCTTTAATGATGCAAAATTGGAAAGATAATAATTATAGTTTTGATACGCCAATTTCTGTTAATACTGAAATGGTAAGTACTGAGCCTAGTGATAATTCTATTGATAAAGTATCTTCTATTACATTTAATTTATATGCAGGTAATGTTAAAAATGTTTCTTTACCTGAACCTATTGGTAGTTTTACTACTACGGAAAATATTAGAGATTTATATTATAATAAGGAATTTACTTTAACTTCTAATATGTTTGGTATTGAAAACTTAGATGCTTTAAGAGAAATATCTGGTGGTAAATTATATAAGAATTATACTATAGAAGTTACTGATGCTTTTGATGAAACTGGGACTAATGAGTTTACAATATTAAATAATATGTATGTATTTAAAACACCTTCTATTCTTTTACTTGAAGATGAGGTTAGTAATCCGGAAATTATTGTTAAAGAAATTACTAATAATATGACTAATTCTGGTGATTATGCTGGTATTTCATATGATAGTAGACTTGATAAAGATACTATAAGAGGATATAAAGTAACTGCTAATTTTGATAGTGACAAGATTAGTAGTGTACTTAAACTAGTTGATAATCCTATTAAGAATGTTAAATTCTATGTTTATAATAAAGATGGTAATGTTATTACTACTAAAGATATTGCTTTTAATAATGATAATACTGTTGATGCTTATTTTTTCTTGGATTATGGTACTGATTCTTCAGTAGAAGATAATGATCTTAGAAGAGGTAATACTTATAAGTTTGCTTTTATTATTAATCTTGATACTGATAATGATGGTAAAGCTGATAGTACTTTTCCTTCTAGTATGCCTACTAGTGGACTATTTAATGCCATAAAGAAAGATCCAGTATTTAAGTTATATATTGATAATAGTACTAGTAATTCTATTACTTATAAATATTTAATTACTGATATTGATAATGCTTTAGAAAAAGATGAGGAATCTGGTAAATACTTATTATATTATGATATTGAAGATAATAGTTATTCTAGTGTAATAGAAGTAGCAGATACTTTTAAAGATGTTACTCTATCTAATTTGAATTCTTCTGATATATATTCTATTAGTTATAGTAGAAGAAATTTAAAGGGTAGTGATGCTAGCAAAGTTGTTTTAGATAAGTATTATTTTGATGGATATCATGATGGAAAGACTGCTAATTTAAGTTATAGTTTAGAATATGGTAATTTTGATAATAGATTAAAGATTGTTTTAGAGGATAATGATTTCTTGGATAGGGTATCAGCTTATTTACTTACTTTGAGTTCTGGTAAAGATAAATATGAAAAAGTTATTTCTGATTTTAAAGCTAATGATATTAAAGATTGTGGTGATAAGAAATGCTTTATTGTGGATTATGCTGAACTTACTAAGAGTGATAAAAATAAAACTGGTGTTGATTTAAAAGGTAAGGATGTTAAGGTTAGTTTAAAGGCTTTTTATGATACTGGTTATGTTGGCTTTAGTCAAAAATCTTTAGTAGGTGATTACTTTAAAAACTTAGGCTTGGTATCTGATAAAGATGCTAATAAGGTTGGCTATTTATATCAAAATAATGGTACTGATAGTAATGGTAAATATATCTATGTTCAGAGTAATGGTAGTAATGTTGTATTTAATACTTCTATTAAGCCTATGGGAATATTAGGAAGTGAATTAATTAAAGGTGATGTTGGTACTGCTACTTGGAAATTTAATGTAAATAATATGATTGATATTGATAATAATAAGTTTGTTTCTTTTGGAGATATTAATACTTTAGAAACAGGATTTGCATTTATTAGAAATGGTATATTTAGAACGGATGTAGGTAGTATTAATCTTAAAGTTGTTGATATGGTTGATATTAATACTGATAATAATAATTTTAAATTTACTAGTTTTACTCCTAAAGTTAGTGCTAGTGTTAGTTCATTAATTAATGGTGGTATATTTAATATTGATTTATCAGTTGATGAGGAAACTTTAAAGAGTGATTTTGTTAAAACTGATGGTAAGTATAAATTTTATATTGATATTTATAAGAAAAATGTTTGTGAAGAGGGAACTGAATGTGAAGATGAAACTTTTGTTAAAACAGAAGAGACTTATTATGATGATTTAGGTAAAGTAGTTGTTACTGGACTTGATCCTGATACTAGTTATGTTTATAAGATATCTGCTGATATGAATAAAAATGGTACTAAGGTTAAAACACCTTTATTTGATAATGGTAGAAGTGGATATGTTGAATTTAAGAGTAGTTTTAGTACTTTAAATAAGGATAAGATTCTTAAAGGTTTAAATCTTAAATATACTTCTAGTATTGGGGATGATACTTATAGTAAGAGAGTATTAAATATGAAATATAATCTTTATACTGATGTTAATTTTGATATTTTATATGAAATATATGATATAGATGGTAATAAAAAGTATGATGGTACTATTGTTAATGGTGATTTCTCTGTATCTAAAAGTGGAGCTATATCTGCTTCTTATGACAAAGATATTTCTGGTAATGATTTTGTATTTGGAGCTAATTATTATACTTTAAAAGTTTATGCTGTTACTACTGATTTACATAGAAAATTAGAATTATATAATGATGTTATTAAACAGGTTTCTACTGATAAAATATATATGGATGTTGCTGAACTTAGAAATCCATCTATTACGGTTAATAAACAAGAGGCTATTATTTCTGAAGATTATAAACACAGTATTAAGTATAAGATTACGGTTATTGATAGTAATAGAGTTATTACTGATGGTAAATATTATATTGAACTTCAAGATACATCTTATAAAAATGTTTGTTCTAATCCAAAAGATTGTCAAGTTACTGTTGATATGAAAAATAATACTTGTACTTTTGGTAATGGTAAATCATGTACTGTTAATCCTGTTAATGATGGCTTAGTGGTAGAAGTTACTTTTGATAATTTGAAGGCTGATACTAATTATGTTATATATGCTTATGCTGATGTTTATCGCAATAATGTATCACTTAATGATAGTGAAAAATTATCAAAAGTATATGTTAGAAAGAGTCAATATACTAAGAGTGATTTAGGATTTTCTCTTGGAGCTGTTACTCCAACTGCAGTTTCTAAAAAAGAGGTACATCTTACATTTGTAGGAGCTGCTAACTTAAATGAAAAGATAAAAGGTATTGAATATAGTATTACTGTTCAGGGTGGTGAAAGAATTGCCTCTGGTGTTATTGGTAAGACTACTAATACTGGTAGTGATGAGATTACGTTTAAATTAGATAGTGATAGATATCCTTATCTTGATATTGCTATTCCTGATGGTAAGGAACTTGGTGTTAATAATACTATTAATATTACTTATTATTATTTGGATAATGATGGTAATATTAGTGTTCTTAAATTAGGAGATAAGACTACATTTGATTATTCGTTTAAAAATGAAAATAAATAGGAAAGGTCGTAAAATAATATGAGAAAATATGATATTAAGAATAAGAGAAACATTGGAATAATTATAGGAATTTCGATTATAATTATAATCATGTTTTCTCTAGTTATTAAATTGTTTTTATCAAGTGATAAAAAGGAATATACTGTTCATGATGGGGCTTTAGTCTTTGATAAGGATAAGTCTATTATTAAAGTTACTGAAGATAGTACTATTAAGAAAAAATGGAATAATGAGTATTATCTTAAATTTAAAGATAATAATTATGAACTTGGTAATACTGCTATTAGTTATAATGAAAAGACTGGAGAAATTATTTTATATGGAAAATATTATGAAATTGGTTCTGGTGATTTGATTGATGTTACTGATGGTGAAACTGTTATTAAGAGTTCGGTTATTACGAAGTTTTATAAGTTAGCGGATAGAAAGTATTTGGTTGTTGATAAAGATATTAAAACTTCTGATGGTCTTTTATCTACTAATGAGTTTTTAATGATTGACTTGGATAAAGTTGGTAATGCTACTTTAGTTAATCATAAGGTTAATTTAAAGGCATTTGCAGCTACTTCTATTGTTACTTCTAATTATACTTTTGATATTGCTAATGAGATTCTTACTTATGGTAGTAATAAGATTGATTTAAAGAAAATTATTGGTTCTTCTAATACTTATACTAAAGAAGATTTGATTCCTGAAGAAAATGATAATAGTTCTTCTAATGATGGGGTTACTAATATTACTGATAATACTATTGGTGGTAATGGTACTAATGGTGGTAATGGTACTACAGGAGATAATAAGGGTACTGATGATGGTAAGAATAATAATTCTGGTAATGTTATTGAAGAAATTAAGAAGGCTACTAAGAGAACTTCAGTTATTTCTGTTACTAGTAGTGTTAGTAAGATTGTAGTTGATTATGTTGTATATGATCCTTATAATGAATATACTAATGTTTATATGGAAGTAGAAGAAGCTGGTAGTAATAAGATTAATACTATTTATTTAAATAAAAATGATACTAGGTATGAGTTTACTAATATTTTTCCTAATACTACTTATAGAATTAGGTTTAAATATTCTTATATTGAGGATGGTAATGAGGTTATAGATACTTTTGATGATATTACGATTGCTACTAAGAGACCTAAGGTTAATATTAAGACTACTAATGTTAGTTTTGGTAAGATTAGTTATTTGATTACTACTGATAATAGCTATAATATTGAATCTGGTACTCTTACTGTTAAGGTTAATAATGAGGTTGTTAGTAGTAATAGTGTTAGTATTAATGGTAATACTACTGATAGTGTTTCTATTTCTGCTAGTAGTGGTGATATGGTTGAGCTTATTTTATCTGATATTAAAGCTGGTGGAAGAATTATTAGTGGTGTTAGATCTAGTGATAAATTTATATACTAGGAGGTATTGTTATGAAAGAATTTATTAAAAAATATTATAGTATTTTGATTCCAGCATTTTTAGTGATTGTTATTTTGATAGCGGTTATTCTTTATGCTATGGAATATAAAAATAATAGGTATGCTATTGTTACTAATACTAAGGTTTATCAATATTTTTCTGGTAATAAGATGGAATATACTGCTAAAGTTGGTAGGAATAGAAAGAAAGTTATTCTTAATTTTGAGGCTAAAGATTTTTCTGTTAATTTAGATAGTACTCCAGTATATGTTAAAAAGAAGGAGGGAGCAGATGTTATATTTCCTAAGGAGATGATGGCATTCTTTCCTTTAAATGATAAAGCATATGTTGTTGATGCTTTGTCTGAAGTATATACTAATTATGATTTGAATTATTTAAGAATTAAGAGATTAGATAAGTCTTTTGATCATATGTTTTTATATGATGGTAAGGATTTATACTTCTTCCTTGATGAGGTTACTTTGATTGTTGGTAATAAAGAAATTACTCTTAGTCCTATGTCTTATGTTAGTTGTTCTTATCTTAATATGGTTGAGTACTATGATTATAGTAATGATAAATATGTAACTATAGAACTTGGTAATGAAAATGTTTATGTTAAGAATGATTATATGAATATTGATGTTTCATTAGATAAGGTTATTTATAAGGATAGTTTTAATTTAATAGGAGGAAAGTTAAGTAATTATAAAAAAATTACTGATATGGAAGAAAAATAATCATATACTTTGATAGGTGAGTATATGAAAAAAATTGATTTATTATATTTGATAGTAGTTATGTTTTATTTGATTAGTGGGTTAATTAAGTGGAATATAACTACTATTTTTGCTTGTGTATTATCTTTGATATTTATGGTTATTACTATTGTTATTGGTAAGAAGATAGGGTTTGGTAATGGTATTAAGATACTTATATATGTTTTTATTCTTGGTACTGAGATATTGGGAGAAATATATCATTTTTATGTTGATGTATGGTGGTTTGATATTGTTATGCATACTTATTTTTCTTTTGTTATTTCTTATGTTGGATTATATTTGATAAGATATTTTAATATTAAGAAAAGTATTTATTTTGTGATATTATTTATTTTTTCTTTTGCTATGATGACTGAAAGTATTTGGGAGATATTTGAGTTTTCGATGGATAGGGTTATTGGTACTGATATGCAGAAGGATACTGTTATTAGGAGTATTAGTTCTACGTATTTATCTCATGATATATATGTTGATAAGGTTATGGTTAATGATATTGATTTTATGGATAGATATGGTGGATATTTGGATATTGGTTTATATGATACTATTGGTGATATGATATGTACAGTAGTGGGTAGTTTTATGTTTATTGTTATAATGAAAAAAAGACTAAATTGTTAGTCTTTTGCTTCTATATAAATACTTTTATCAAATTTATGGGTACCATCATTTATTTTTTCTAAAGTATTAGTAGTTATTAAGAAGTAAGTATCTCTATTTACATTGATATCACTTATTGGGTCGTCCCAAGTTAAATCTAGGTGATACCATTTACCATCTAGGTATACTAGGTTCCAAATGTGTTCTTCATTACTTATTTTGTAATTTATGACATTTAATTTATTTAAGAAGATAGCCATGGCATCGGCATAGCCATTACATGTACCGTATCCTTCAATTAGGACTCCATATGCAGTGTTAGATTTGTAGGTGGTATCATTTTTGTTTTCATATTTTAATTTATCATATTCGGCGTTATCTATAATATAGTCATGAATTACTTTTATTTTTTCTCTAGTAGGCATATTATTGGTTATTTTTTCTTTTATTACTTTATCTACTACTTCGTTTATTTTTGTTATTTCTTCATTGCTATAGGCTTTGTTTATGGTTATTCCTATTTTATATTCACCACCATAATTTAATTTGATATTATTTGAACTGTTGTATGGATGAACGAAGTTATTTAGTAATGATATTGTTTCTTTAAAACCTTCACCTTTATTTATTGTTAACATATTGATATCATTTAAATAGTTTGTATAATTTTTAGTGATATATCTTTCGGTATGATGAATACCGCTATTTAAGGTGTAGTATATAAAATTAATTAATTCTTTATGATTATTTATGCCCATACCGGTATAATTATCTACATAGTTAAAGTTATCATCAATATAATACTCGTTAGTAGTGGAAGAAGAGTATTTTTTTTCAATTGAATATTCATAATATTTATATCTAAGGGTATTTTTGTTAAAAGCACATACTGTTACTATGATAATAGCAATAGCTCCCATAATTACAATTAATCTTCCGTTTTTATTCTTTTTATTCATATCTTCCACCTCTAATTAGATTATATCATTTTATAGGGAATTTTATCAAGAAAAATATTAAGTTTTTTTAATAAATTTACTAGATGTAAACTTTTAGTAAAATAATATGAAAAAAATAATTTACTTATACCTTATTATTTGGTATAATTAAAGGGAAATATCTTGAGGAGGAATAGTATGAATATTGAAAATAAAAAACCTAAAATTTATTTAATTTGTGGTAGGGCTAGACATGGTAAAGATACGATAGCGGGATTTCTTAAGAAGTTCTATGAAGAAGATGGTAAAAAGGTTATTTATTCACGAGCGGGTAAGTATATTAAGTTTTATGCAATGGAAATGACTGATTGGGATGGTAGTGAGGAATCTAAACCTAGAAAGTTACTTCAAGAGCTTGGAACTGATGTTATTAGAAATAAACTTAATAAGGCTGAGATGTTTATTGAAAGACAACTTGATGATATTGAGATTTATTCTTATTTTTATGATGCTATTATTGTACCGGATATTAGACTTCCTAGAGAGATAGATAGTGTTAGAGAGAAGTTTGATAATGTGGTTGTTATTAAGGTAGAGAGAATTAATTTTGAAACTAGTTTAGATAGTAAAGAACAGGCACATGTTACAGAGATAGCTATGGATAATTATAATGATGTTGATTACATTGTTACTAATGATACTTTAGATAAATTAGAAAAAGATATATACGATATATATAAGGAGACGAGATAATATGAAGAAGTTAACAGGAAGAGAAATTATTAGAATGTATTTGGATTTCTTTTGTGAGAGGGGACATACAGAAGTTGATTCTGCTCCTTTAATACCAATGAATGATCCAACAGTGCTTTGGATTAATGCTGGTGTTACACCACTTAAGAAATATTTTGATGGAACTGTAGTACCTAGTAATAGGAGACTTACTAGTTGTCAAAAATGTATTAGAACTGGGGATATAGAAGAAGTAGGTAAGACTGCTAGACATCATACTTTTTTTCAGATGTTAGGTAATTTTAGTATTGGTGATTATTTTAGAGATGAGGCTCTTACTTGGGCGTGGGAATTACTTACTAGTCCTAAATATTTTGATATGGATAAAGATAAACTATATATTACGGTTTATACTGATGATGTTGATTCTTATAATAAGTGGATTAGTTTAGGTGTTAAACCTTCTCATTTAGTTAAATTAGATGGTAATTTTTGGGAGATAGGACCAGGGCCTTCTGGACCTGATACGGAGATTTTTTATGATCGTGGTGAAAAGTATGATAAAGAAGGCAAGGGTATTAAGTTATTACAAGAGGAAATAGAGAATGATCGTTATATTGAGATATGGAATAATGTTCTTAGTCAGTTTAATGCTACTGAAGGTTTGAAGAGAGAAGAATATCCTGAACTTCCTAGTAAGAATATTGATACTGGTATGGGTGTTGAGAGAATGGCTTGTATTATGCAAGGTACTGAGACTAATTATGAGACTGATTTATTTATGCCTATTATGAAGAAAATAGAGGAAATTTGTTCTATTCCATATATGGGTCAAATGGAATTTAAGGTAATAGCAGATCATATTAGAACACTTACTTTTGCTTTATCTGATGGAGCTGTATTTGAAAATGTAGGTAGAGGATATGTTCTTAGAAGACTTCTTAGAAGAGCTTCTAGAATGGGAAAGAAACTTAATATTAATAGAGAGTTTTTAAGTGATATGGTTGATGTAGTAGTAGAAAATTATAAAGATACTTATCCTGATTTAGTTGGTACTAAGAGTAAAGTTAAAGAACTTATTGCTAAAGAAGAAAGATTATTTCAAAAGACTTTATTAGCTGGTGAAAAGAGATTAGAGGAATTATTTAATAGTGGTACTAAGGTTATTAGCGGAGAAGATGCTTTTAAATTATATGATACTTATGGTTATCCTATTGAACTTACTATTGAAGCTGCTGAGGAAAGAGGATTTAAGGTTGATACTGATAGTTTTAATGCTTATATGAGTGCACAAAAGGAACTTGCTAGAAATAGTAGAAAAGTTGAAGCTAGTATGAATTTACAGAATGATTTACTTATTAATTATAAGAAAGAAAGTAAATTTGTTGGTTATGAAAAATTGGGATTAGAAACTGAAGTTATGGATATTATGAAGGATAATGTATTTGTGGATTCTTCTAGTGAGGACTGCTATATATTTCTTAAGGAAAATCCTTTCTATGCTGAGAGTGGTGGTCAGGTATCTGATTCGGGATATTTAAAAAATGATAATTGTAAATTAGAGGTTATGGATGTTATTAAGGCTCCTAATGGACAACATTTATTATATGTTAAGGTACTTGATGGTACTGTAAATAAGGGAGATAAGATTCTTACTCATGTTCTTAAAGAAAAGAGACTTGCTATTATGAAGAATCATTCTTCTGTACATTTGCTTCAAAGATCTTTACAAGAATTACTTGGTAATAGTGTTCATCAGGCTGGTAGTAAAGTTGATGAAAATATGCTTAGATTTGATTTTAATTATCAAGGTAAGTTATCTGATGAACTTATTGTTAAAGTAGAGGAACTTGTTAATAAGAGAATTAATGCTGGGTATGATGTTACTATTGAGTATTTACCTATTAAAGAGGCTATTAAGAAAGGTGCTATGGCTTTATTCTCTGATAAATATGGAGATATTGTTAGGGTAGTTACTATTGGTGATTCTATTGAGTTATGTGCTGGTACGCATATTGATAATACTAAGAATATTGGCAGGTTTGCTATTGCTTCAGTAGAAAATAAGGGTACTGATACTTATAGAGTAACAGCGGCTACTGATAATAATATTGTTCCTATTCTTAAGGAAGAGATATCTAAATATAATGAAGAGATGATTAGATTACTTGATAAGGCTAAGAGAATTATTAATGAGGCTAAGGAAAATGATATTGATCTTGAATTTAATTTTAATATTGATAATAGTGATCCTGAAAGTTATAAGGATATTGTTTATAATAAGAATGAACTTGCTATGTTAAGAGAAGAACTTAAGAAGTTAGAGAAAGAATTTAATACTAAGAAGAGTGAGAAGTCTGTTAGTGATTTATCTAGTTTCTTAGATATTAAAGAAGATATTAATGGTATTACTACTATTATTAGTATTACTAATGGTTATGATATTAATACTTTGAGACAAATTGTTAGTGCTCTTAGTAATCAGCTTGATAATAATTTTATATTACTTGCTAATATTAATGATGATAATTCGGTTAATTATATTGCTAAATCTAATTCTAATAGGGTTAGTTGTGGTGATATTGTTAAGGATTTGGCTGTTAGATCTTCTGGTAATGGTGGAGGTAATAAGTCTTTTGCTCAAGGTGGAGGTACTGATGGTAGTATTACTTCTAAATTACTTGAAAATGTTAAAGAAATTATTAGAAATTTATAGAGACTTTGGTCTCTTTTTTCTATGAAGTGGATGTTACTTTACAAAATGATAATTTTCTGCTATAATTATTTAAGTCTTTTACTTTAAAGAAAGGAGAATTATTTTGAGTAAAATTAGAATGTTTTCACTAGGTGGACTAGATGAAAATGGTAAAAATATGTTTGTTATTGAAGTTGATAAGAATATATTTGTTTTTGAAGCAGGGCTTAAATATGCTGATGAATTAACACTTGGTATTGATTATATTATACCTAATGTTACTTATTTAAAAGAAAATAAAAAAAGAATTAAGGGAATATTTTTAACACATGGTCATGATGAAAATATAGGGGCTTTAACTGATATTGTTGATGATTTAGGTAATCCTTGTATATATGGGTCTAAATATACTTTAGAGATTGTTAAAGATGAATTTGATAATTCTAATATTAAGTATAAAAATATGAAAGAGATAAAGGCTTATGTACCAATAGAGATTGGTAATGTTAAGATTTTTCCTGTAAATTTATCTCATTCTACACCTGATAATTTTGGTTATGCTATATATACTAAAGATGGAGTTATTTTTTATGCTTCTGATTATGTTATTGATTCACTTATGAAAGGGGCTTATAAGACAGATATTGGTAAGTTGGCTTATATTGGTAAGCAGAATGTATTATGTCTTCTTACTGAATCTTTCTATGCTGGTGTAGAAGGATTTACTTCTCCTAGACATAGAATAGCACCTTTAATTAGAGAGACTTTAAATAATAGTGATGGTAGAATTATTTTTAATGTATTAGATTCTCATTTATATCGTATTCAGGAATTATTTACTGAAGTAGAGAAGACCAATAGAAAAATTGTAATTATGGGTAAAAGACTTAAGAAGATAATTGATTTTGCTATTGAAAATCATTATCTATATATATCTAAAGATATTATTGGTGATTTATCTAATATAAATGATAAGAATGTTGTAATATTAAATGCTAATGAGAAAGATAAACCATATTACAATATTATGAGAATCGTTAATGGCTATGATAAATTTATTAAGTTAAATGAAGATGATACTGTGTTTTTAGCTACTCCTATTTATGATAATAGGGAGAAAACTTTTTATAGTTTACTTGATGATATTGCTAAGTCTGGAGCTAATGTTGTTAGTTTATCTTCTAAAAAATATTTATCACATCATGCTTCTAATGAAGACTTAATGACTATGATTAATTTGATGAATCCTAAATATTATTTTCCAATAAGAGGTGAATATAAAAATCAGGTTATGAATGCTGAATTAGCAGAAATGGTTGGTATACCTAAAAGTAATATTATTCTTAAAGAAAATGGTGATGTTGTTACTTTTAAAAATGGTGTAATGTTAGATACTTTTGAGAGGGTTCATAGTGGTTCTGTTTTAATAGATGGTACTGCTGGTGATGATATTGGGGAAGTTGTTTTAAAAGATCGTGAGATGCTTAGTGATAATGGTATTATGATTATTTCTGTTACTTTGAATAAACAAACTAAAGAAATTATGGCTGGCCCTGAGATTTTAACAAGAGGATTTGTTTATGTTAGGGAATCAGAGAACTTAATCGAAAATGCAAAAGTTGTGGTAACTGAGGCATTGGAAGAATGTTTAAGCAGAAGAAATGCTGACTGGGGCAAGATTAAGATGGTAGTAAAAGACAGCCTTGGTGAATATATTTGGAAAACAATGAAGAGAAATCCTATGATTTTACCAATTATCATGGAAGTTGAATAATAAAGAACATCGCTTTGTAAGTGAGTGAAAT
>OLWE01000861.1_pt1 | contig 14943 bp, 15 predicted proteins | sample 1673591 | NCBI WGS metagenome assembly OLWE01 (sample SAMEA103958116, study PRJEB25191) | human gut metagenome | biome: human-associated habitat [ENVO:00009003]; feature: intestine environment [ENVO:2100002]; material: feces | place: Germany | collected 2013/2015 | reverse complement strand
CGACCTGCGTCTTGCCATGACCGGCACCATCCGCCAGTTCTTCAACGAGCATCCCGACAAGTTCGACCCGCGCGAGTATCTCAAGCCCGCACGCGCCAACATCAAGGAGCTCGTCCGCCACAAGCTGGTCGACGTCCTCGGCTGCGCCGGCAAGGCTTAATTTCTTCCGAAAAAATGCCTCTGCACGTCTGTGCAGAGGCATTTTTTGCGTTCTTATTTCGCCGGTGCGTCCGCCGGTTCCTGGCTCTCGAGACCCTCGGCGAGCTTCTGCAGCGGCAGATGGCGCAGCAGGAGCTGCACGGGGTTGAGCTCGGACGCGGCGGTCTTCGCTCCGGCCTTCATGAACAGGCGCAGCGTGCTGCCCAGCGCCTGCCGCGTGTCCTTGTCGAGCGTGCGGTATTTCTTGACCATGGCCGCCGCGGTCCGCAGGCCGCCCTCCTTGAGGTCGGTCAGGGTATCGGCGTCGGTACAGGTCAGGATGTCGAACAGGGCATCGATGAAGGCCACGCGCTGCTCATCCGAGAGCGAGACGATGAACGCGCGCAGCGTCTCGTCGACCAGCTTGCCGCCCTCGGTCCGGTCCGGCAGGTGTTCAAAGCGCTCGCCGCGCACCTGCCAGGAGAAGCCGTCGTGCTGCATGAGGCCGATCTGCGTGCTGCGCACGACCTCGCACCGTTCCTCATGCTCCAGCAGGATCCCGACGACGGACGATTCCGGGATGATCGTGACGATCCGCCCCGCCACGCGCTTGTGCTCCGGCAGAGGCAGGAGCGAGGTGCGGAAGCCGGGGCCGTCGTTGTTGTAGACCTGCATGAGCTGGTTCTGCACGGCCTCGGAGCAGAAGACCGCGCTGTAGACCGCGAGATTGCCGCCCTTCGAGTGCCCGCCCACGCGCAGCGGCCGCTCCGAGAAGACCGCCGCCGCGGCCTGCAGATACTGCACAGCCATCCGCTGCGCGGGGACGACCGGGAGGAAGGCAAGATTGAAGTCCTCCTTCCAGCCGACGATGGTATCGTCGGTACCGCGGAAGGCGACATAGGCCGTCCCGTCCGGCAGCAGGAGCGTGAGGGCGGAGAACTGCGTCTGCGTCTCGTCGTCGATCTTATTTTCATAGCCGCAGAGCAGCAGCCCGGAGAAGCGGGCGCTCGCCGCCATGCAGCGGCCAAGCTCCGGGATCTGGTCCGGGACGAGCACGCCCATGCTCTCATGCTCCCGCAGCACGTCATAGCGCCGCATGGCCTCCTGCAGAGGGACCGGCGCGTCAAAGCCGGGCGGGACGATGCCGCCGAAATCCAGATAGCACAGCTCCGCCAGCAGCAGATTGTCCACCTCGTTGAAGCCGCGCTCACTGATCTGCAGATCGCCGCGCCAGTCCAGATAATCCAGAATATTCGCCATTGCCGTACCTCCGGGCATTATAGTCGTTCCTGTAAAAGTGTAACCATCATACACAAAAGCAGACCAAAACGCAAGGAAGGCGGGCGGAAAAATGCTTAAGTTTTTCTGAAGTTCTCCAGCCTATAAACCTATTGACTTTATGGGGAATATATGCTATGCTCATGCCAGAAAGAAGGCAGCACCGCACAATCGGGTGGAACTGCCAAACACCCTGCAAAGGAGCTGATTTTTGATGCACGTTTATGCGGACAACGCAGCGACCACCAGAATGCACCAGACGGCCATCGACACGATGACCTACCATTTGAATCATACCTTCGGCAACCCGTCGAGCCTCTATACCATCGGCCAGGAGGCCAAGGAAGTGCTCGAGACGGCCCGGGCCGATATGGCTGCCTGCTTTGGAGCCCAGCCGCGCGAGATCTACTTTACCTCCGGCGGCAGCGAGGCGGACAACCAGGCCATCACCTCCGCGGCCTACATCGGCGCGCGCAAGGGCAAAAAGCACATCATTTCCACCACGTTCGAGCACCACGCCGTGCTGCACACCCTCAAGCGCCTGGAAAAGCAGGGCTTTGAGGTGACGCTGCTCGACGTGCACGCGGACGGGCTCGTCACCGCGCAGCAGGTCGCCGACGCCATCCGCGACGACACCTGCCTCGTGACCATCATGTTCGCCAACAACGAGATCGGCACCATCCAGCCCATCCGGGAGATCGGCGCGGTGTGTCATGAGCGCGGCGTACTGTTCCACACCGACGCCGTCCAGGCGGCGGGCCACGTGAAGATCGACGTCAATGAGATGAACATCGACATGCTGAGCCTCTCCGCCCACAAGTTCCACGGGCCGAAGGGCGTCGGCATGCTCTATGCCCGCCGCGGCATCATCCTCACGAACCTTATCGAGGGCGGCGCGCAGGAGCGCGGCAAGCGCGGCGGCACGGAAAACGTCCCCGGCATCGCGGCGATGGCTGCAGCCCTGAGAGAGGCCTGCGCCAACATGGACGAGAACACGAAGAAGGTCACCGCCCTGCGCGACAGGCTCATCGACGGCATCGCAAAGATCCCGCACTGCGCGCTCAACGGCGCGAGAAGCCCGCGCCTGCCCGGCAACGTGAACTTCTGCTTTGAGGGCATCGAGGGCGAGAGCCTGCTGCTGCTGCTCGACGCGAAGGGCATCAGCGCGTCCTCCGGCTCGGCCTGCACGTCCGGCTCGCTCGACCCCAGTCACGTGCTGCTGGCTATCGGACGGCCGCATGAGGTCGCGCATGGCTCGCTGCGCCTGACCATCTGCGAAGACAACACCGAAGAAGACATTGACTATATTCTGGCTGAGCTTCCGCCGATCGTTTCCTACCTGCGGGATATGTCCCCGGTGTGGAAGGATCTTATGAGCGGCAAGCGGCAGTTCACGCTGTAAGGAGGCGTTCGATATGGCACTTTATACCCAAACCGTCATGGATCATTTCATGCACCCGCGCAATGTCGGCGAGATCGCGGACGCGGACGGCGTCGGCGAGGTCGGCAACGCCAAGTGCGGCGACATCATGAAGATGTACCTGAAGATCAAGGACAACAGGATCGAAGACGTCAAATTTGAGACCTTCGGCTGCGGCAGCGCGATCGCATCGAGCTCCATCGCCACCGAGATGATCAAGGGCCGCACGCTCGAAGACGCGCTGGCGCTGACCAATCAGGAGGTCGTCGACGCCCTCGGCGGTCTGCCCGCGCACAAGCTCCACTGCTCCGTGCTGGCGGAGGAAGCCGTCAAGTCCGCGATCCAGGACTATTACGACAAGAACCACATTGCCTACGACCACAGCAAATTCCCCAAAAAGGAAGACTGCGAGTCCTGCTGCCGGATGGTCTGATTGGAATTTTGAAAAGCGCTGCCCGCTGGGCGGCGCTTTTTTCTGTCCGCGGGCAAAAAGGCTTGACAAAGCGGCATGCGGGCTGTAAGTTATACAAGTATGAAAATTACCCATTGTTAGGAGGCCGGCTATGGCAGGCGGGAAACACATTCTGGGCAAGGCGAAGCGGCATATTTTCGGCACGGCCCGGGTCGGCGAAAAGGGGCAGATCGTCATCCCCAAGGAGGCGCGGCAGATCTTCGGCGTGCAGCCGGGTGATACGCTGCTCATCCTCGGCGACGAGGAGACCGGCATCATCGTCACCAAGCCGGATGTGCTGCGCGACGCGGCAAACGAAATTTTCGGGAAGATGGAGAAATAGAGATGGAACTGACAACGATGTATGAGTCGCTCGGCGTGAGCCGTGCGGTCTATGAATACGGCGAAAAAATTCTGGCGGAGCTGAAGCCCCGCTTCGAGGCGCTCGACCAGACGGCGGAATACAACCAGACGAAGGTCCTCGCCGCCATGCAGAAAAACAAGCTCTCCGCGGGCTGCTTTGCCGCGACGACGGGCTACGGCTACGACGATATGGGCCGCGAGGTGCTCGAGAAGGTCTACGCCGACTGCTTCGGCACCGAGGCCGCCCTCGTCCGCCCGCAGATCACCTGCGGCACGCACGCGCTGGCCGTCGCGCTGGGCGCGAATCTGCTGCCGGGCGACGAGCTGCTGAGCCCGAACGGCGCGCCGTATGACACGCTCGAGGAGGTCATCGGCATCCGGCCGTCGAAGTGCTCGCTGATGGAATACGGCGTCAGCTACCGGCAGGTCGATCTGCTGGCGGACGGCACCTTCGATTTTGACGGCATCCGGGCCGCGATCACGGAAAAAACGAAGCTCGTCACCATCCAGCGCTCGAAGGGCTACGCGACAAGGCCGTCGTTCTCCGTGCAGCAGATCGGCGAGCTGATCGCGTTCTGCAAGCAGTGCAAGCCCGACGTCATCTGCATGGTCGACAACTGCTACGGCGAGTTCGTCGAGCGCATCGAGCCGTCGAACGTCGGGGCGGATATGATCGTCGGCAGCCTCATCAAGAATCCGGGCGGCGGTCTGGCCCCGATCGGCGGGTATATCTGCGGCACGGCGGCATGCGTCGAGCGCTGCGCCTACCGGCTCTCCGCGCCCGGCCTCGGGCAGGAGGTCGGCGCGAATCTGGGTCTGCTCCCGAGCCTGTACGAGGGCTTCTTCCTCGCACCGAACGTGGTCTCGGGCGCGCTCAAGGGCGCGATCTTCGCGGCGAACGTGTACGAGCGGCTGGGCTTCCGCGTCGTGCCGGACGGGAAGGAATCCCGCCACGACATCATCCAGGCCGTCGAGCTCGGCTCGGCGGAGGGGATGCTGGCCTTCTGCCGCGGCATCCAGGCGGCCGCGCCGGTCGACAGCTACGTGACGCCGGTGCCCTGGGCCATGCCGGGCTATGACGCCGAGGTCGTCATGGCGGCGGGCGCGTTCGTGCAGGGCTCGTCGATCGAGCTTTCTGCCGACGGGCCCATCCGCGAGCCCTACGCCGTCTATTTCCAGGGCGGTCTGACCTGGTACCACGCCAAGCTCGGCATCCTCATGAGCCTGCAGAAGCTCGTGGACGCCGGTCTGGCAAAGCTGCCGGAATAACAGGTTTCCTGTAAGATACAACATTTTCAGAAAGAAAGGACCCGGCGGTGTGCGCCGGGAATAGATCTATGTGGTTTTGGCTTGCAATCATCGCGCTCCTTTGCTGGAGCGGTTCGGACTTATTTTCCAAGATCGGCTGCCGCGACGGGCGGGACAAGTATAACCCCCTCAAGATGGTCATCGCCGTCGGCGTCGTGATGGGCATCCACGCGGCGTATGAGATCTTCGTAGGCGGCGCGGTCGTCACGTGGCACGTGATGTGGACGTATCTGCCGGTGTCGCTGCTGTACATCGGCTCGATGACGCTGGGCTATGTGGGCCTGCGGTACATTGAGCTTTCGATCTCGTCGCCGATCTGCAATTCCTCCGGCGCGCTCGTGGCGGTCCTGTGCCTCATCACCGGCACGCTGGACGAGTCGATCACGGGCGCGATGCGCTGGATGGTCATCGGCGCGGTGGCGCTGGTGTGCATCGGCGTGGTCGGCCTCGGCATCGTCGAGTCGAGAGAGGACGACGAGCTGCGCAAAAAGCGGCAGGAGTGCTCCAACTACAAATACGCGAAGTCCTGGCTGGCGCTGTGTCTGCCGGTGGCCTACTGCCTGCTGGACGCGGCGGGCACGTTCGCCGATTCTCTCGTCCTGCGCACGCTCAATGAGGATTCGGCCAACTGCGCGTATGAGCTGACGTTCCTGGCCGCGGCCGTGATCTGCTTCATCTACGTCGTCATCATCAAGAAGGACAAGCTCGTCTTCAAGGCCGAAGCGCCGAAGTACGCCGGCGCCCTGTTTGAGACGGCGGGCCAGTTCGCCTACATCTACGCGCTGGCCGACGAGGCGCACGTCGCGCTCTCGGCGCCGATCATCTCGGCCTACTGCGTGGCATCCGTCCTCTGGAGCCGGATCTTCCTGAAGGAAAAGCTCTCCTGGAAGCACTACGCCATGATCGCCCTGGTCGTCATCGGCATCGTCATGATCGGGGTATTCGATATCTGAGGCAGGGCGTCTAAAGCCTTCCCCTATGAGGGGACGGTGGCACGGCGAAGCCGTGACAGATGAGGTGGGGCAGTTTCGTCTACACAGCGTTGTCCACCTCATCAGTCGCCTCCGGCGACAGCTTCCCCTCATAGGGGAAGCCTTTGGCCCGCTGCGGCGGGGCGGCAATCCCTCAGTCAGCCTAGGGTGTATCTGAAAACTCCCAACGCACCCGGACAGCGGACCTTTTCACGCTGCGCTGCACCATTTTTCCTTGAAATACGTCAGTATTCCTGCGAAAAAATGTCTTGCTCAGCGCAAAAATTTCTCGCTGCCGGTCACATTGGGAGTTTTCAGATACACCCTAGCGGCTGCCAGCTCCCTTTACACAAGGGAGCCTTTTTGCGTTTCTATCTTCGCGCCGCGGTAATAGTAGCGCAGGATCGTTTGATAGTCGAAGCCGAGGCGGGCGATGGCGTTGGCGCCGTATTGGCTCATGCCGACGCGGTGGCCGTAGCCGCGCACGTCGAAGCAGAAGACACCGTCCGCGTACCGCAGCGAAAAGCGCGTGGAGTTGAGCCCGAACAGCTGCCGCAGCCGCGTACCGGCGTAGGCCTGTCCGCGGATCGTGCAGGTATCCACGCCGCCGCCCGCCGTGTAGGACGTGCCGCCAAGCCACCCGGCCGGGTCGCCGTCCGCGGCCAGCCCGAGCGTTTCGGCAAATTCGGCAGGGGAGCAGGTGACGGTGCTCGCATACGGGGCCGCGTCCTGCTCGCCGGGGCTGTCCACTGCCTGCAGATAGGGCACGTCCGTGCCCCAGACCGCGGCCGCCGCCTCCGTCGAGCCGCCGGAGCAGGAGAAATATACCGCGTCGATGAGCGCGCCGCCGTAGGTCAGCACCTCGTCCTGCGTCTGCCGCACGGCGTCCGCTGCCTTGTCCCACGCCGCGTCAAACGCCGCGCCATACCGCTCCTGCAGCGCGTCCGCGCTGAGACAGGCCTGACAGCAGGCGCTCTGGCTGCAGACGTCCGCGTTCGCGTGCTTGCCGCCCACCATCTGCCGCCGCGCAAACGTGCGCGCGGCGACGGCCTGCGCCTTCAACGCCTCCGTCGCAAAGTCCGCCGGCATCTCCGAGAGCACGACCTGCGTCAGATACGTCTCAAAGTCCTCTTCCTGCGCATCACCATCCCGCAGGACCGTGATCGTCTCCTTTGCGCTTGGCGCTTCCACGACCAAAAGAAGCGTCTCCTGCGGGGCAGCCTCCCCGCGGGCGCTTCCCGAGGGGATCAGCAGCACTGCGCCAAGAGCCAATATCCCCGCCCGGATCAATACAGACATGTCCGCACCTTCCTTTCGGGCAAGTCTATGCGCCCGGGCTTCCCGGTATGCGCGGCAGATAGATTTACATAAATCTTGACAGCCCCCCGTACAGGTCGTATAATATGACAAAATGACACCATCAGAATGGAGTTTCCGTATGAAACACACGTTGAAGATACTGATCCCGATCCTGCTGATCCTCGCGCTGCTGATCGGCGCGTGCTACTTTTTCCTTATCGCCCGCCGCGATCTGACGGAGAGCGTGTTTACCTACTGGGGCAATCATTTTTATAACAACGGCCGCTACGGCCGCGCCATCACCTGCTACAAGCTCGCCATGCACTTCGCCCCGAAGGATGCCGAGCTTGCCATCTGGCTCTCGAACGCTTACAAGCGAAGCGGCAACTATACGAAGGCCGAATATACCCTCGTCAACGCCATCACGCAGAGCCCCGACGCGGCCGACCTCTACGTCGCCCTGTCCAAGACCTACGTGGAGCAGGACAAGCTCCTTGACGCCGAGACCATGCTCGGCCGCATCACCAACGACGCCGTCCGCACCCAGATCGACGCCCTGCGCCCCGCCGCACCCGTGATCGAGCCGGAGAGCGGCACCTATACGGAATACATCGATGTCACCATCACCGGGACCGAGGGCACCGTCTACGCCGTCTGCAACAGCGATTTCCCGGCCGAGGAGACGGACATCTATACCGGCCCCATCTCCCTGACCGCGGGCGAGAGCAAGATCGTCGCGCTGAGCGTGGCGGATAACGGCCTCGTGAGCGACGCGGTCTACGCCGGCTATACCGTCGGCAGCGTCGTGGAGCCGGTCACGCTGGCGGACGCGGGGCTGGACAGCTATGTCCGTGAGCTGCTCGGCAAGACGGCTGGCAGCACGCTGATGACGGACGAGCTCTGGGCCATCGAGGAGCTGGACCTGCCCGATACCGTCGCCTCGCTGGAGGATCTGCCGTACTTCACCGGCCTGCGCACGCTCGCGCTGCACCACAGCAGCGCGTCGATGGACCTGTCGGTCCTCGCCCAGCTGCCGACGCTGCGCACGCTGGACCTGTCCGGCTGCACGCTCTCGTCGGCGGCGATGAGCACCATCGTCTCCCTGCCGGAGCTGACGAGCCTGAACCTCTCCGGCTGCGCCGTCATCGACATCAACGCCCTGATCGGCCTGCAGAAGCTGGAGTTCCTCGACCTTTCCAACAACACCATCTCCGACCTCACCGCCCTGTCCGCCCTGCAGGCGCTCAAGGAGCTGCACCTGACCAACAACCCCATCACCTCGCTCGCCAACCTCAAAAACTGCACGCAGCTGGAGATCCTCTACGCGAACCAGTGCTCCATCACGCGCATCGCGGGCCTGGCTGACCATACGGCGCTCAAGGAGCTGTATCTGGCCAACAACCAGATCGCGGATATCTCCGTCCTCGCCTCCTGCACGGCGCTGCAGACGCTGGACCTGTCGTTCAACACGGTCACGGATATCTCCATCGTTTCCGAGCTCAGGCAGCTGGTCGACCTCAACGTGAGCAACAACCAGATCACCGTCTTCCCGGCTGTGGACGCCGATACGCCGCTCTGGCACGTCGATATCAGCCACAACCAGATCGCGGATCTGACCGGCCTTGTGGGCAACCTCTCCGTCAACTTCATCAACGCCGACTATAATAAGATCAAGTCCATCGCGAAGCTCGAGGCGTGCGTCATGCTCGTTAAGATGAACCTCTGGGATAACCCCGTGAACACCGACGAGGTCAAAAAACTGCAGGACGTCGGCATCATCATCAACTATAACCCCGAATACAAGGAAACGGACACAGAAGCCTGAGAAACCAGCGGCAGCCCGGATCATTCGATCCGGGCTGCTGTTTGCTTATTGGACCAGATTCAGCGCGGGGTTCATGTAATAGACGTTTTTCTCGTCCAGCCGCTGCCGAAGCAGCTCCATGGCCTCGCCGAAGCGCTGGAAGTGGACGACCTCGCGCTCGCGCAGGAAGCGGATGGCGTCGTTCACGTCCGGGTCATCGGAGATGCGCAGGATATTGTCATACGTGACCCGCGCCTTCTGTTCGGCAGCAAGGTTTTCGGTCAGATCGGCGATCGGGTCGCCGGTGACGGCCATCGTTGCCGCGCTCCACGGCGTGCCGGAGGCCGCCTGCGGATAGACGCCCGCGGTGTGGTCGACAAAATAGGGGGCAAAGCCTGCCGACGCGATCTGCTCCTGCGTGAGCGTGCGCGTGAGCTGGTGGACGATCGTCCCCACCATCTCCAGATGCCCCAGCTCCTCGGTGCCGATGTCGGTCAGCAGCCCCTTAAGCTCCGGATACGGCATGGAATAGCGCTGGCTTAAGTATCGCAGCGACGCGCCCAGCTCCCCATCGGGACCTCCATATTGGGAAATTATAATAGCTGCGAGCTGCGGGTTCGGGTTTGTGATGCGCACAGGGTACTGCAGCTTCTTTTCATAGACAAACATCGCTCAAGCCTCCGTTTCTGCGTCCCAGGGCCAGGGGTCATCCAGCCAGGTGTACCGGCCGCACATGGCGGCCTCCGTCTGCGTGAGGGCAAAGCCGCCGTCCGCCATCTGCTGGCGCAGCAGCTCGTATTGCTCGACGTATTCGTTGAACAGCTGCACGGCCTCCGCGTCGTCGGCATGCGTGTCGAGATATAGACCCAGCTCCGTGATCGCGAAGTTCGCCGCCTGCAGCTCCTGCAGGCGCTTCATTTCTTCCTCCGAGCGCGGCTCCACGCTCTGCGCGCCGCGATAGGGGAGGTCGAGCCCCGGGAACAGCGTTCCCTTCATCAGCGCCCGCCCTGCGGCGTAGCGCTCCGGGTTGTCATTCTGAAACGGGACATAGGGGTTCGCCAGCGGCGCGCACGCGGGCAGCGTGCCCTGCGCGTCGCTGCAGCCCCCGGCGGTCTGTGCCGCCATCTGCATATCAGCCAAAAGATCGGCTCCTCTCAAGAAATTCGGGCATCTTCGCCCTGAACCAATCTATGCAGCCCCGCTTCGACAGGTGCAAAAGCGCCCGCCCCGGATCCCGGGGCGGGCGCTTGAACGTATTCGTCAGTCTCCCGCGAGTTCTTTCGTCCGCTCGTAGGCGGCGATGACAGCGTCCATGGCGGCGGCGCGGAAGCCGCGCTGCTCGAGCGTGCGGACGCCCGCGATCGTCGTCCCGGCCGGGCTGCAGACCTCGGCCTGGAGCTTGCCCGGGTGCTTGCCGGAGGTGAGGGCCGTCCCGGCTGCGCCGATGAGCGTCTGCGCCGCGAGGGCCAACGCCTGATCGTACCGCAGCCCGCAGGCTACGCCGCCGTTGGCCAGCGCGTCCAGAAACAGATACACATACGCCGGCCCGCAGCCGGAGACCGCGCTGCCCGCGTCGATCTGCCCCTCCGGCATCCGCATCAGCAGCCCTGCCGCCTGCAACAGCCGTTCCAGCTCACAAAGCTCGTCCTCCGTGACCTGCGCTCCCGGCGAGAGCAGGATCACGCCCGTGCCGCTGGCGACCGGCAGGTTCGGCATGATCCGCACGACCGGGCAGTCAAAGCCCAGCGCCTGCCGGATCGTCCCGGTCTTGACCCCGGCCGCCATCGAGACGAGGACAAAGCGGTCCGTTCTTTCCAGCAGCGCGGGGCGCAGCTCATCCAGCAGCGCCGGGAGCATCTGCGGCTTGACGCCGAGGAAGATATACTCACATGCGGCGGCCGCCTGCAGATTCGTGCCGACCTTCGCACCCAGCACCGCGGCCAGCGCCTCCGCCTTTTCCGGCGTCCGGTTGGCGAGCAGCATGCGCTCGCCGCTCTTTGCCGCGGCCCGGGCCAGGGCGCTGCCCATGTTGCCGGTGCCGATGAAGCCCATCTTGTATTCTGCCATAAAAGCGCCTCCTTACCGGGTCTGTCCGTCGCCCGTGACGATATATTTGTAGGTGGTCAGCTCCCGCAGGCCCATCGGGCCCCGGGCGTGGAGCTTCTGCGTGGAAATGCCCATCTCGCAGCCGAGGCCGAACTCACCGCCGTCGGTAAAGCGCGTCGACGCGTTGACGTAGACCGCCGCGCTGTCGACCAGACGGGTGAAGCGTTCAGCCGTCTGCGCGTTTTCGGTGACGATGGCGTCGGAGTGATGCGTGGAGTGCGCGGCGATGTGCCGGATGGCCTCGTCCGCGTCGGAGACGACCTTGACTGCAAGGATGTAATCGAGGAATTCCGTGTCAAAATCCCGTTCGCCCGCGGGCGTGCCGGGGATGATGGCCTGCGCCGCGGCGTCCAGCCGCAGCTCGACCGGTATCTTGCCTGCCGCCGCCCGCGCGTCCACGAGACGCGCCTTGAGCCGCGGCAAAAACGCCCCGGCCACGTCCCGGTGCACGAGGGCGACCTCCTCCGCGTTGCAGACTGACGGGCGGCTGGTCTTGGCGTTCTCGATGATGTTCAGGACCTTTTCGAGGTCCGCGTCCTTGTCGACGTACACGTGGCAGATGCCCGTGCCGGTCTCGATGCAGGGGACCGTCGCCGATTCCACGCACGCGCGGATGAGCCCCGCGCCGCCGCGCGGGATGAGCAGGTCGACAAGGCCGGAGGCCGTCATCAGCTCCTGCGCGCTCCGGCGCGTCGGATCGGAGACGAGATTGACGAACGTCTCCGGCAGACCCGCCTCCCGCAGCCCCTCGTGCATGGCCGCGACAATGGCGGCCGCGGAGCGGTACGCCTCCTTGCCGCCGCGCAGCACGCAGACGTTGCCGCTCTTCATGGCCAGCACCGCCGCGTCGGAGGTGACGTTCGGGCGGCTCTCATAGATGATCGCCACGACGCCCAGCGGCACCGCCGTCTTGCGGATGACGAGCCCGTTGGGCCGCCGTACCTCAGCCAGCACCTCGCCGACCGGGTCGGGCAGGGCGGAGACCTGCCGCATGCCGTCCGCCATGGCGGCGATGCGCGCCTGCGTCAGCCGCAGCCGGTCGAGCATCACGTCGGAGATGGTGCCCTTCGCCGCCTGCACGTCCGCCTCGTTCGCGGCGAGGATGACGTCCGTTTCGCGGACGATGGCATCCGCCATGCGCAAAATGGCCGCGTTCTTTTCTTCGCTGCCCAGCCAGGCCAGGGCCGGGGCGGCGGCCTTCGCGGCCAGCAGCAGTTCGTGCGTTGTCATGCGTCTGCCTTCTTTCCTGTAAATCTGGTGCCGATGGCGCGGCCGTCGAGCAGTGCGTACAGCTGCTCCACATCCGCCCCGTTGGCGATGATCATATCCGTGCCCGCCTTCGTGACGATCTGTGCGGCGGAGAGCTTCGTCTTCATCCCGCCGGTCCCGAGCTCGGAGCCCTTGCCCTCGGCCAGGCGGAGGATGTCGTCCGTGATCTCCGGCACGACGTCGATGCGCTGCGCGTCCGGATTTTTGTGCGGGTCAGCGGTATAGAGCCCGTCGATGTCCGAGAGCAGGACCAGCAGATCCGCCCGGACGCTCGTGGCCACGATGGCCGAGAGCGTATCGTTGTCGCCGATGCCGAATTCCGCGACCGAGACGGTGTCGTTCTCATTGATGATCGGGATCGCGTCCAGCTCGAGCAGGCGCTGGATGGTGTTCTGGAAGTTTTCGTGCCGCGCGGGGTCGGCGATATCGTCCGCCGTCAGCAGGATCTGCGCGACGGTGTGGCGGTATTCCGAAAACAGCTTGTCGTAGGTGTACATGAGCTCGCACTGGCCCACGGCGGCCGAGGCCTGCTTGGTCGGCACGTCCACCGGCTTTTTGCCGAGGCGCAGCTTGCCCACGCCCATGCCGATGGCGCCCGAGGAGACGAGGATCACTTCGTTGCCCGCGTTCTTGAGATCGCTGAGTACCTTGCACAGCGCCTCCATCTGCCGGATGTTGAGCCGCCCCGTGGGGTGGGTGATGGTGGAGGTGCCGATCTTGATGACGATGCGCATGGCTCTGTCCTTCTTCCGTTGGTTTCTGGAATGGAGTATAGCACATGCGCCGGAAGATGACAAGTGCAGATTTTGAATGAAGTACATGAAATTTTATCATGTGTCACTGGATTTAATATACGGAGATACCTTGACAGGTGAGGTATCTCGTGCTATACTGGCTCCACGAAACGGAGGTGGACACGTGACGATCCGGGCAGATGTGCTCCGCGGCCATACGGACGCGGTGATCCTGGCGCAGCTGATGCGCCGCGACAGCTACGGCTACGAGATCAACAAAACGATCGAGAGCCTCTCCGGCGGCGCCTTCGTGCTGAAGGAGGCCACGCTCTACACCGCCTTCCGGCGGCTGGAGGACAGCGGGCTGATCGTCTCCTACTGGGGCGACGAAGCCGTCGGTGCGAGAAGGAAATATTATAAGATCACGCAGCAGGGCCGGGAAGCCTACCGGCAGGCACGGGCGGAATGGGCCGATACCGTGCGCATCCTGCACGCATTATTGGAGGAAGAAGAATGAGAGAACAGATCCAGGCCTACGTCAACGGCCTTTTCGCCGACGCTGCGCTGACCATCCGCAACGCGGAGGTCCGGCAGGAGATCCTGCAGCATACGCTCGACCGCTATGACGATCTGGTCGCCTCCGGCAAGCCGGAGCAGGAGGCGTATGACGAGGCCGTCGCCGGTATCGGCGACGTGTCGGAGCTCTACGAGCATAAACCGGCAGAAAAACAAGCGGAAGCACCGAAGTCCGTGCGGGATTTTCCCGCCCCGCCCGCCGCACCCTACACGGCTCCGGCCGCACCTGCAAAAAAGAAGAAATTTCCCGGCTGGGCCATCGCGCTGATCTGCGCGGCGGTGGTGCTGCTGGCAGTTCTGGTGCTGAACTTCGCGGGCACGGCGGCCTTCACGGTCCTGCGCACCGGCGAGCGCTATATTTATGACCACGCGGGGGCCTATGAGACCCTCGGCCGCAGCGGCTTCGGCAGCGAGCAGGTCATGGCGGACATCGACGAGATCGAGATCCACTGGCTGTCCGGCAGTGTCTATCTCGTCGAGTCGGAGACCGACGGCGTGACCTTCCAGGAGGACTACACCGGCGACGTGGACGACTACCGCCTGCGCTACGCCGTGGAGGATGGCAAGCTCGTCATCCAGCCCTGCCGCTCGCGGACCTTCGGCTCCATGGACCTGCCGAAGAAGACCCTGACCGTCTTCCTGCCGAAGACGCGGACGCTGGACGCGGTCACCGTCGAGACTGTCTCCGCCGACGTGGAGCTGCACGGCGGGCAGACCAGCGATCTGAGTGTCACCACCACGAGCGGCGAGATCATAGGACCCGGCATCAGGGCCGGGGAATACGACCTCAGCACGGTCAGCGGCGGCGTCCGCCTGCCATCGCTCCCAGCGGCGGGCAGCAGCATCGACTGCGATACCGTCTCAGGTTATATGAGCCTTGGCTGTGCGGCCTGCCCGGCGGACGTGGACTTTGACAGCGTCAGCGGCAGCCTGACCCTCACGCTGCCCGCGGGCAGCCAATATACCCTCGCGTTCGACAGCGTCAGCGGCCGCATCATCACCACCAATTTCACCCCCGGCACCGCCGCCCCCTGCGCCATCTCCGCCGAAACCGTCTCCGGCGACCTGGAGATCCGCAACCCCTAAAAGGCTCCCCTCCCAGTGGAGCTGTCAGCGCAGCTGACTGAGAGGTTGTATCAAATTTGCATAGAAAAACCCAAACCGCAAATTTAGTTTGCGGTTTGGAAAGGAAGAAACGAGCACAGAGGATAAGAAGCCTTGCTTGC
>OLWE01000860.1_pt1 | contig 14958 bp, 7 predicted proteins | sample 1673591 | NCBI WGS metagenome assembly OLWE01 (sample SAMEA103958116, study PRJEB25191) | human gut metagenome | biome: human-associated habitat [ENVO:00009003]; feature: intestine environment [ENVO:2100002]; material: feces | place: Germany | collected 2013/2015 | reverse complement strand
CAGCAAAACATATTTACTATTCAACATACAGCGAACAGGTTATAGACATTAATCAACTGCAGAGGTAAAAAAAACGGCTGAAAAAGGCAAAGGATAACAAACACGACTTCGAGAGTCCCGCTATCCATTCAGACTTGACTCCTCCTTATATATAAGCGAGTTTTTTCAATACATGCAGCATACACCACTACCCACCGGACATCACAAGTCAGGCGCTTTGCAAAAGACGGCAAACGGCACGCCGAAACATGGCCTTTTGCAGGCTGAAAGGGCACCTTTTGGAACGTAAAAGCTATGCTTTTGCAAAGCCGTAAAATGCAATATGTTTTCAAGAAAGGCTCCTCACCCACGACAACATGACATAACCTACTGACTGTCAACAACATAAGCCACAGCAAGCCTTGTCTGTAACTCATCACGCCGGGATGCCATACGGCAGATGTGATGAGTCAAGACATCAACTCATCACACTGCAAACGTCTGACATACAGCGCATAACATACCGCCGTGATGAGTGACGAGTAAATACGAAAAACTTTTCTGTTTCATATTATCCCAAATCGTCATCATGACAAATATGGCTTTATCCATTTTGTTCATTCATGCCTTCAAGCCGTCTTTTTGTCTCAATTGAGGCATTTTCGTCTGTCTTTCCATGACATAACCTGCCATAACCGCGAAAGACGAAAACTACGATCCGCTCAATATAAAGCCAAAATAAAGACTGAACAATAACGGCAAACTTGGGATTATCCATCTGCCCCACCCCGCCTACAGGCATCAGGGGCTGTCAGGCAGACTCACCTCACGCTGCACGGCAGGACGCCACAGACCATACGGCAGGGCACAAAAAGAAAGTAGGCATGCCCAAAAAGGCATGCCTACTTAAAAGAATATCTAAATCTATTTTATTCAGAATTAGAGTTTCGGACCTGCAGCTACGAGAGCCTTACCAGCCTCATTGCCTTCGTACTTAACGAAGTTCTTGATGAAGCGAGCAGCGAGGTCTTTAGCCTTCTCCTCCCACTGAGCAGCGTCAGCGTATGTATCACGAGGATCGAGGATGTGAGAGTCAACACCCTTCAACTCTGTAGGAACAACGAAGTTGAAGTAAGGTATTGTCTTTGTAGGAGCAGAGTCGATTGAGTGGTCGAGGATAGCGTCGATGATACCACGTGTATCGCGGATAGAGATACGCTTGCCAGTTCCGTTCCAACCTGTGTTAACCAAGTAAGCCTTAGCACCGCTCTTCTCCATGTGTCTTACCAACTCCTCAGCATATTTTGTAGGATGCAGCTCCAGGAATGCCTGGCCGAAGCAAGCTGAGAATGTAGGAGTAGGCTCAGTGATACCACGCTCTGTACCAGCCAATTTAGCTGTAAATCCAGACAGGAAGTAGTATTTAGTCTGCTCCGGAGTCAGGATAGATACTGGAGGCAGTACTCCGAATGCGTCAGCTGACAGGAAGATTACCTGCTTAGCAGCCGGTGCGTGAGATATAGGCTTAACGATGTTCTCGATGTGGTAGATAGGATAAGAAACACGAGTGTTCTCAGTTGTGCTCTTGTCGCAGAAGTCGATCTTGCCGTTAGCGTCAACAGTTACGTTCTCGAGCAGAGCGTTGCGGCGGATAGCGTTGTAGATATCAGGCTCGCTCTCTTTGTCAAGGTTGATAACCTTAGCGTAGCATCCACCCTCGAAGTTGAACACGCCGTTGTCGTCCCATCCGTGCTCGTCGTCACCGATAAGCAGACGTTTCGGGTCGGTAGACAGAGTAGTCTTACCTGTACCAGACAGACCGAAGAATATAGCTGTGTTCTCACCGTTCTTGTCGCAGTTAGCAGAGCAGTGCATAGCAGCGATGCCCTTCAGAGGCAAGAAGTAGTTCATCATAGAGAACATACCCTTCTTCATCTCACCGCCGTACCATGTGTTGATGATAACCTGCTCTTTAGAAGTTACGTTGAACACAACAGCTGTCTCTGAGTTCAGACCAAGCTCTTTGTAGTTCTCAACCTTAGCCTTAGAAGCGTTGTAAACAACGAAGTCAGGCTCAAAGTTAGCAAGCTCCTCAGCTGTAGGACGGATGAACATGTTAGTTACGAAGTGTGCCTGCCATGCTACCTCCATGATGAAGCGGACAGCCATACGTGTATCCTTGTTAGCACCGCAGAAACCGTCAACTACATAAAGTTTTTTGCCTGAAAGCTCTTTCTTTGCAATTTCCTTAACGGCAGCCCATGCCTCTTTAGAAGCAGGTTTGTTGTCGTTCTTATATTCGTCAGAAGTCCACCATACTGTGTCCTTTGAGGTCTCGTCCATTACGATGAACTTATCCTTAGGTGAACGTCCTGTGTAAACACCAGTCATAACGTTTACAGCGCCAAGCTCTGTAACCTGACCTTTGTCAAAACCTGTAAGACCATCTTTTGTCTCTTCTTCAAACAATACCTCGTAAGACGGATTGTGAAGAACTTCTTTCACGTCTACGATTCCGTACTTGCTTAAATCTAAATTTGCCATTTTAATGAAAATATTAAAAAGTGAATTATTATGTTCCTGATAGTTACCTTAAATCGGCTGCAAAGGTAGCAAAAAATCGAATACCCGCCAACAATGAAGGGTATAAAAAACACCTATTAAAAAGTCTTTTTAGGTTAAAGTATTAAAAATTTAAACGGCCCGAAGTATTTTTGCAATTTGCACTTTGCAAAAATCGAGAAATATTTTTACTTTTGCACAAATACATAACATACAGTCACGAAAGACTGCAGAAAAAGAACAAAAGCATGCAAGTAATTAATTTTAGCGAAACCAACTCGATTTTAAACCAATATCTGGCAGAGATAAGAGACGTAAACTATCAGCAGAACCGCCTGCTGTTCCGCAACAACATAACGCGCGTGGGCGAGATGATGGCCTACGAGATAAGCAAGACGCTCGAATATGAGACGAAAGACGTAACCACGCCCCTGGGCGTATCGCGCGTCAGCGTGCCTGCCGACAAGATTATCCTTGCCACGATATTCCGCGCCGGACTGCCTTTCCACAACGGATTCCTCAACGTGTTCGACCATGCCGGAAACGCCTTTGTGAGCGCATACCGCGAATATACCGACAACGAGCACACCGAGGTGGGCATACATGTTGAATATCTTGCCACGCCGAGCATCGACGGCAAGACGCTCATAATAGCCGACCCCATGCTGGCAACGGGCGGATCGATGGAGCTGGGCTACAAGGCCTTCCTGACCAAAGGCACGCCCAAGCGCATACACATAGCATGCGTGATAGCCACTCCCGAAGGCATAGACCACATAAAGAAGACTCTGCCCGACGACAAGACCACTATATGGTGCGCAGCCGTTGACCCGGGCATGAACGAGCATAAATACATCGTGCCGGGATTCGGCGATGCCGGCGACCTGTGCTACGGCAGCAAGCTGTAATCATGACAGACTATTTTTCTTAGCCCAGACTGCTTTCATCAAGATTAGGATTAAGGAAAAACATATAAAAAGAAACGCCCCGCAAACAGCTGTTTGCGGGGCGTTTCTTTTTATACAGACTTTTATTTTGCCCTATATTTATTTAACTTCCCAAATATCGTTGGTTTCGAGCAGCTCCATGAAGTTGTGATATTTCTTCTTGGCGCTTACCTCTTCGATTTGCTCCTTAACTGCCATTTCGTAGGTAGGAGCCTCAACGTCGCGGATGACGCCGAGCGCAACGGGGAATCCGTGCTCGTTGTCCATCATGGCAAGTTTCAGCTGCAGAGTGTTGTCAAGGCAGTGAGCGTCGTGCACGAGAATGTCTTTCTCTGTAATGCCGTTCTCACCCAGCTTAACAACCTTGAGGCCGAAGCCTTCCTGCATGAGTCCGTACTCATTGTTCTCGCCGAAGATCAGCGGCTCGCCGTGGCGAACGTAGATAGCGTTCTTGGCGCGCACTTCCTTCTTGTAGATCGGATCGTAACATCCGTTGTTGAAGATCACGCAGTTCTGCAGAATCTCGCACACAGAAGCGCCCTTATGCTTATATGCAGCCTTGAGGATGTCTACTGTGCCCTGAGCGTCGGTGGCAACGGCACGTGCGAAGAAGTGGCCGCGTGCTCCGAAGCACAGTTCTGCCGGCAAGAACGGGTCCTCAACAGTGCCATAAGGTGACGACTTGCTGACAAATCCGCGCGGAGAAGTAGGCGAATACTGGCCTTTGGTGAGTCCGTAGATGCGGTTGTTGAGCAGAATCATGTTTATGTCGATGTTGCGGCGCATGGCGTGGATGAAGTGGTTACCGCCGATAGCGAGTCCGTCGCCGTCACCGCTAATCTGCCATACTGCCAGGTCGGGATTGGCAACCTTGGCACCCGTAGCGATAGACGCAGCACGTCCGTGAACGGTCTGCATGGCATAAGTGTTTACATAATAAGGCAGACGGCTTGAGCATCCGATACCTGAAATGACGGCTGTCTGATAAGGCGGAACGCCGAGTTCTGCCATAGCCTTGTGCAGCGATGCGAGGAAGAAATGGTCGCCGCAACCGGGACACCACCGCGGCTGTCCCTTTTTATAATCTTGCGCAGTATATTCCATTGCAATTATTTTTATGGAGTAAAGGGTATGAAGCTAAGGAGCTAAGACAACAGCAAGCGCAGCGATTTATCATGCAAGCATGCCATGAAATCTGTCTGATTGTTATGTCTGCAATCTCTTCTTATCCATAGTAAAGGATATCCACGGCCAATACGGCCTTCAAGACATTTGTCTTAACTCCTTTACTCCATTACTTCTTTACTCTTGTATTTTACTTCTTAATTATTAATTATTTTGGTGAACGCCTTTACAAGCTCGCCTACCACGAAAGGCTGACCCTTAACCTGGTTGAACTGATAAGGCATGAAGTTGTCGATTCTCATGCGCAGATAGCCTGCGAACTGACCAAGGTTCTGCTCTGCCACAACTACCTTCTTATACTTGCCCAGCACTTCAGCTGTGTTCTTAGGCAGCGGGTTGATATAGTTGAAGTGAGCGAGAGCCACCTTATGACCGGCACTTCTCATCTCTTCCATAGCAGAATACAGATGACCGAATGTTCCGCCGAAACCAACAATCAGCAAGTCGGCATCGTCGGCGTCGCCCTGCACTTCAAGGTCTGGAACAGGAATCTTGAACACTTTTGCTGCACGCAGACGGCACATCTTGTCGTGGTTCTCCGGATCGGTAGAGATGGCACCAGTGTCGCCGTCTTTCTCCAGTCCGCCCAGGATGTGCTCGTAGCCTTCCTGGCCCGGTATTGCCCAGTAGCGCACGCCCGTTTCGGGGTCTCTCTTATACGGAGTGTAAACGCCTTTCTGCTCAGGTGTGGCATAGTGAGGATGTATCTCGGGCAGCTCGTTGATGTCGGGCAGCTTCCATGCGGCAGAGCCGTTGGCAACAAAGGCGTCGGTGAGCAGCACAACAGGAGTAAGATGCTCGAGGGCAATCTTGGCTGCAGCATACACAGAATCGAAACAGTTAGTAGGACTTGTTGCTGCGATTACCGGCATTGGCGACTCGCCGTTGCGTCCGAACAGAGCCTGCAGCAGGTCGGTCTGCTCGCTCTTTGTAGGCAGACCTGTTGACGGACCGCCGCGCTGAACGTCGATGACAACGAGGGGCAGCTCGTCGATTACGGCAAGGTTCATAGCCTCAGACTTCAGACAGATGCCGGGGCCAGACGTAGATGTTGCAGCCAGGGCACCGGCGAACGATGCACCAATGGCACTGGCGCATCCAGATATTTCGTCTTCGCACTGCACCGTCATGACACCGCACGACTTATGCTTAGCCAGTTCGTGCAGGATGTCTGTGGCAGGAGTGATGGGATATGAGCCAAGATAGAGCTTAAGGCCGGCCTTCTCAGCAGCGGCAATAAGTCCATAGGCAGTAGCCTTGTTACCCGTTATGTCCATGTAGCGTCCCTTAACCTTGTTCTTAGAGTCGATGCGGTAAGTGGCGGGCACGCTTGCGTGAGTGTTGTGGCCGTAGTCATATCCGGCATGCACCACCTTGATGTTGCACTCTGCAACAGCAGGCTTCTTGGCAAACTTCTCGCGCAGGAACGATGTAACAAAGTCGAGATTGCGGTTAAACAGCCAGCATACGACGCCGAGAGCAAACATATTGCGGCACTTCAGCACGGTCTTGTTGTCGAGTCCGCTGTCTGCCAGGCAGTCTTTCACCATCTGAGTTATCGGACAAGCCACCACGCGGTCGGGGTCGATGCCCATCTCGCCCAGGTAGTCGTCAGTTTTAAACTCGGCCTTCTTCAGGTCGGCCGGACCGAAGCTGTCGGTGTCGATGATTATCGTAGCCTGTGGCTTGGCAAACTTGTACTGGGTCTTCAGTGCAGCAGCGTTCATGGCCACCAGCACGTCACACTTGTCGCCGGGAGTGTAAGCACGTCCACTGGCGATGTGAACCTGAAAGCCCGAAACACCCGTAAGCGATCCTTGCGGGGCGCGGATGTCTGCCGGATAATCCGGAAACGTCGAGATTCCATTACCTATCGTAGCCGAAACTGTCGAGAAGATGTTTCCCGCCAGCTGCATGCCGTCGCCGGAGTCACCCGAAAAACGCACTACGACATCATCTAACTGTTTTACTTCCAATTCTTCTGCCATAAAAAGTCTTTTTAAACTTTATAACTTATTAGTATGTTTTTCTACTGTCTGTTGCCGCGCCGGGCTGACCCAAACGCGAGAACAATGCTATGTATTTAAGATTAATTGCAAAGGTCGTAAAGATTATCGAAACCGCAAAATCTTTTTGCATAAATATTTAGCATCTGACAGCATTTTGTCGAAAATTGTTCACTTCTGCGACAAAAATTAAGTGTTTCAATAACAATAATAACACAATAAAAGTGATGAAAAAAATAATATGTCAGAGCTATTTTTTGCTAAAAAAACATCTTTCCGCTATATCAAGAAAACGCTGAAAGGCCCTGAAACACGCATATTTACGAGCCAAAGCATATCTGCACGACAACCTTCAGGCATCACGTACAGCAGCTTTTCTGCCACGGCAAGGGCGAAAAGATGATAAACGATGCCTAAAACCGCAAAAATTTCAAACTGAAAGCAGGCTGTCAGCGCTGCCTATTATAATATAATAAGGTGTAGCTCTGCAGCATGCCATCAACGACAGATTCATCTGCACATCAATCCTGAGGCTATCTACCGGCATGAGTTGCCATAAGTATCTGTTTTTCTGCATATAACATCTGCGCGCCAACAAAAAAGCGACATTACAACAAATAAGATAAGACTTTGCTTTTAATCTGAAACGCCGTTATACACGAAGCCATAAAAACCGGCTGCATAAGTCAGACAAAAAACGCTGTATATGCCATTTTATCATCAACAAGTTACAATCTGTAACCTTGACAAGCCCATAACAGGGGTTATCATACATTTTCTGGCTGTTATGATATAACAAATGCCGGCATGAGCATTGATGCTTCATGCCGGCATTTGCAGTTGGCACGGCTGTATTTTTATTGTTCTTCAGCCAGTGTGAAATCGAGCTGGCGCTTCTCAACGTTGGCGCGTGCCACCTTGATTTTTATCGGGTCGCCCAGCTGATATTTGTTGTGATGACGGCGGCCAACGAGACAATAGTTGCGCTCATCGAAGTCGTAGTAGTCGTCGTCCAAGTCGTGCATGGGCACCATGCCTTCGCAGTGGTTCTCGTCTATCTCGCAGTAAATGCCGTAAGACGTTATGCCGCTGATGTGGGCAGGATATTCGTTGCCTATCTTGTCGGCCATAAACTCCACCATCTTATATTTTATAGAGTCGCGCTCGGCGTTCTGTGCTATCTGCTCCATGTCGCTCGAGTGTTCGCACAACTCCTCATAATACTCTTTGTTTGCGCTGCGTCCGCCATTCTGATAGCGTGTTAGCAGGCGGTGAACCATCGTGTCGGGATAGCGGCGGATAGGGCTCGTAAAGTGGGTGTAATATTCGAAAGCCAGTCCGTAGTGGCCGATGTTGTGCACGCTGTATTTAGCCTTCATCATTGCCCTCAGCGCAACGCTCTCTATCACGTTCTGCTCGCGGCGGCCGTTGCAGTCGTCCATCAGCTTGTTCAGGCTGCGCGATATCTCGCCCTTGGTGCCTTCTGTCTTCAGCTTGTAGCCGAACTTCACGATAAACTCGCGCAGACGCTCCAGCTTTGTCGGGTCGGGCACGTCGTGTATACGGTAAGGCAGCGTCTTTGCCTTCTGCCCCTTCTTCACCTTGCCCACGCCCTCGGCCACGCTGCGGTTGGCCAGCAGCATAAACTCCTCGATGAGCTTGTTGGCGTCTTTCGACTTCTTGAAGTAGCAGCGTGTGGGCTTGCCCTTATCGTCAACGTCGAAATGAAGTTCCTCACGGTCGAACTTCACAGCGCCGTTCTTGAATCTTGCCTTGCGCAGCTTCTTTGCCAGCATGTCGAGCGTTATCAGCTCCGTGGCAAACTCGCCCTTGTATCCGTCCTTACCTGCAGGCGGTGCGGGCTCACCTGTGCCTTCCACCACTCCGTTGTCTTCCAAGATCTGCTGCACCTCCTCATAGGCAAAGCGGCGGTTGCTCTTTATCACGGTGTGAACCAGTCGCCAGCTCTTCACGTTGGCATCAGCGTCGAGATTGAACACAGCGCTGTAAGCCAGTTTCTCCTCGTCGGGGCGCAGCGAGCATATAAAGTTGCAAAGGCGCTCGGGCAGCATAGGTATGGTGCGGTCAACGAGATACACGCTCGTGGCACGTTTCTGTGCCTCCTTGTCTATTATGGAGCCTTCGGTAACATAGTGAGACACGTCGGCAATGTGCACGCCAACCTCCCAGAGGTCTTTGCCCAGCGGCTTTATTGACAAGGCGTCGTCGAAGTCCTTGGCGTCCTTCGGGTCAATGGTGAACGTGGTTACATCGCGGAAGTCCTCGCGTTCCTTATAGTCTTCCTCTGTTATTTCGGCACTTATCTTCTCGGCAGCCTCCTCAACCTTCTTGGGATATCTGTACGGCAGACCATACTGTGCCAGTATGGCGTTCATCTCAACGTCGTTGTCGCCGGTCTCACCCAGAATGTCAACCACCTCGCCTATAATGTTCTTGTTGTCTGTGTCGGGCCATTTTGTAACCTTCACCAGCGCCTTGTCGTTGCTCTTTCCGCCCTTCAGCTTGTTTTTCGGTATGATGACGTCGTGAACAAATATGTCGCTGTTCGAAACAAGGAAGGCAAAGTCTTTCTCAACTCTCAGCTTGCCCACGAACGTGTCGCGCGCACGCTCAAGTATCTCTATAACCTTAGCCTCCTTGATGTGGTTCTCCCTGCGCGCCATGAATGTAACCTTGACGCGGTCGCCGGTAAGCGCGAAGAGCGAGTTGCGCTCGGCCACGAACACGGGCTTGCCGCCGTCGTCGGGCACAAAACTGTTCTTGCCGTTGGCCTTGCGTATGAAGCGGCCTTCCTGCACCTGCCCCTTGGTGTTCAGCTTGTATGAGTTGTCGCTCACCTTGCTCAGGAAGTCGTCCCATGCCATCTCTTCCATCACGTCCACTGCCAGCATCTTTGCCGGATGAGTCTTCAGGTTGAGAGTCTTGAATATGTTCTTGAAACTTAGCGTCTTGTCTGAGTTCTGCAGAAAGAGGTTTTGCAGCATCTCCGATATTTTGTTCTTGGTCAGCCTCTTTGTCGATTTTTTTCCTTTTGCCATAATCTTGTGTTTTTTTAATTCCCGGCCTGCCGTCCGCCTCGGTTCTGTGCGCGCCCCGTACATAAGCCCTGCCTGAGGGTTCTATGCTGTTCTGCGCCGTGCAGGCGTGGCATAGCCTTTCTGTGCGAAGTTACGAAAATAATTTCTTACTTCAGCATTAATTTCACCTTAAATAATTAATTTTATGTTACATATCGGTTAAAACTGCCAGCCGCAGCTACCTTAAGGACACAAACAAGGCATATTGGGGCATCATTTTTTGCGTGTTGTCAAAAAATAAGCGTATCTTTGTAAAGACGTTGGCGATGCGTTGCCGACACAAGAAACGTTCGTATAATCATAAATTTGCGGATATTATCTGTCTTGCCGTGTCTTTCTGTCCGGCTTTTTTACTAACTAAAGATTTTCATGCCATGATGCCATTCCGTATAAATCTTCATAAGCTGTCTGTCGCCGTGCTGATATGCCTGGCAACAGTCTGCGTACTGCATGCCCGAAACATCGACGCAACCGATGCCCATGACGAGGCTATGCTGATAATGAAGGCGTCCGACGCCGTAAGCTCGCTCGACAGGAGCCAAGCCTCAACAGAGCGCATAAGGGCGGCTGCAAGGCTTGTTCCTGTGCTGAATGACTATGCAGACATGCTGGCGTCCAACCGTCTTGACCCGAAAGGCAGCATGAAGATGGCAGCGCTGAAGGCCTGCGCCGACGCAGCCGAGAGATATTCGGAAGAATGTCCCGAGGCGCTGGCGCGCACGCTCTACAACCTTGCCAACCTGCAGGGCTCATACTACGACAGTGCCTGCATCCCCACGATAGAGCGGGCGATAAGTCTCGTAGACGGCATAGCCACGGCCGAAGAGTCGCAGTTGCTTTACAAGATAGCGCGCCAGCACCTGCTCTACAGCTATGTTGAAGGCGAAAGCCCTATGCGCATAAGGGAGATATTCGGACTAGAGAAAGACTTTCTGAGATTCTACAAGAGTCATCCTGAAACGGTCAGCAAGGCGGAGATGATGCACATGCTGGCCATAATGAAGGAGCGCACCGAGTTTGACAACGACTTCAAGCAGGCAACCGACAGCGTGCTGTTTGCCGACAAGGATATCGACACCACACATTACGACATCATCCCATTTACCGGGATTATAACCAACTCGCCTTATTATTACAGAGAGAGCCTCGCCATATTGAGGCGGCTGCTGGGCAACGACAGTCCCGACACGATGGTGCCGTGGATAAACTGCCTGATGGCAGGGGCCATGCCGGGCGACGGGGCTGCGCTCGTGGCTGCTGCCGACAGCGTGGTGGCCATAACCGAAAGCAAGATGCCGCAGGGACATCCGATGATAACAGACATGAAGGCCATACGCGACTATATAGCGGCGTCCAACGGATATCCGCTGCGATTCGACTGGAAATATGCCGGCGAGCTTGAGCCTTACGCCGGATACTATGGCGCAGGCTCAAGGGCGTATCTGTCGCTGCCCGTAATCTACGGGCTCAACCTAGGCATGGCAGAGGGCGCATCGTCTGTGGCAGACGTGATGAAGATGGAGCAGATATATGACGCCACGGCGCGCACCACCTACGCCGACGACCCGGGACAATATATCATGGACAAGATGTGTTTTATGCAGGCATACGAGAAGAGCGACGTGACGACGTTGGCATCGAGGCTGCAGGAACTTACGGCCATGGCACTCGACCGCAGACTAAAGCCCTCATGGCGGCTGTTTGCGGCGGCACGCCGACTGGCGCAGGCATGCAACAGGAACGGACGGACGCAGGACGCACTGGCCATAACACGCCGACTGGCCGGCGACCTCGACGTGCTTACCGGCGGAAAGGCACTGCCCATAACGGCTGACATACAGCTCGAGACGGCGGGATATGCGCAGTATTACTCTCAGTCGGCCGACACGATAAGGCGCGAATACGACAAGACGCTGAAGCTCTATGCAGAGGTAGGCATTCCGCCCACGATGCCGCTGCTCAACTACGGACTATATCTCAACAGCATAGGCGACTATGACGGAGCCATACGGCAGTTTGAAGCCCTGCTGAAGCTCGACGCGCTGCGCGACCTGCCTTACGACCGGGCATACACGCGCCTGCTGCTCGGCCAGTCCATGCTCAACGCCCATATTACCGACACGGCACGGCTTGCCGACGTTTTCGGCGAGGCTGAAAAGTTGTATATGGCTGACACCGTCGACCTGAACAGCGAAACGGTAAGGGGCTACATGCTTCTGGCTCACTACTATAACTATCTCAACCGTCACGACCTGACAGAGAAGGCGCTGCGAAAGGGCTGGGAACTGGCCTCGCAGCTGTGCGAACCTCTTGACGCAACGCTGTTCGACTTCAACAACGAGCTGTTCAGCCTCTATTTCTTTCAGGGCAACGACCATGAGGCAGAGCTGTTCAACGAGCAGAACATAGCTGCCATCGAGGCTGCCGGACTGCAGGAGTCTGCCCTCTATCTTGAAGCCCTGTGGAACAGGTTTATCATCATCAACTGGCGCACGCCCAACGACCTGCTGCAGTATCTGCCTGCCGTGATGGAGCAGATACCCATAATAGCGTCTGTGTATGAACGCACCGGACAGTCGCCCGACATACTTTACAACTACGCACTGCGCATACTTACCGTGGCGCTCGACGCCATGGCCGAAGGCAAGACTCTCATGGACAGCAGCGCGGAAGAATATGGCAAGACTGCAGAAAAGGCTGCCGAATACCGCAAGGGCAAGGAGTTTTTCTACAGGATGATGAGCATGTTCAAAGAACAGGCCTTGCCGCTGATGCACAAAATAGAGAAAGACTTTCCCGAATATGTCAAGCCTTACGACTATCGCGCCACTCCCACATGGCTGAGCATAGTCAGCAGTCTTATGAAGTGGTATGGCAAGGTGGAAGCCGACAAGCAGCTTGAGCTGCACTACCTTAACCTCATGGCAGAGGCATACACCGCAAGCGGCACACCCTGGCAGGCAGACAACGCCATGGCCGAATATTACATCAGGGAGAGCAACTGGCAGAAGGCATACGAACATACGCAGCGGTGCTGTCAGCACATCGACAGGTTCAGCACGTTCGAGAAACTTCAGATTGGCGACAGGATGGCATTCCTCGCCAACACGCTGCACCACGACGACGAGGCTGTTGAGACTGCCGTGGCACAGGCAGGGCGCATACGCTCGTATGTGCTTGCCAACTTCGACTTCATGTCGTCTAACGAGCGCGCCGAGTTTCTTAATTCATACGGCAACACGGGCATACGCCTCAACGACATGCTGTCGCGCCGCCCCGCAGAGCTTGCTGCCGACGTATACGACGCAGCCCTGTTTGACAAGGGTCTGCTGCTGCACTCGTGGGAGAGGCTGCGCCGCTCCATCCTGCGCTCGGGCGACAAGACGCTTGCTGCCAAGCTCGACACGCTCGACATGCTGAACAAGCAGAAGAGGGCCATGAGCATGGACATGACCGACTCGGCGTCATCGTGGGCACACGCCAAGATGCAGCGCAGCATAGACAGACTGGAGAAGTGGCTGTCAAGACAGACCGTGAAGTTTCGTGCCGACACCATGCGCGTGGTGTCGTGGCAGGATGTCAGAAGCAGTCTGAAGGATAAGGAGGCGGCAGTGGAGTTTGTGCTGGGCGACAGCTCACTCATGGCGCTCGTGGTGCGCCCAGGCTGCGAGCGGCCGCGGTATGTAAGGCTGTGCAACGCCGCCGAATGCTACGAGACGCTGAGCAGGGTTGACAACTTCCCTGCCGAGACGCGGGCCCGACGGCTCTACACCTATGGGCGCTCAAAGCTCTACGACCTGATATGGGCACCGCTCGACGGCGAGCTTGAGGGCATAAAGACGGTGTATTATTCGCCCACGGCATTCCTTAACCGCGTTGCATTCGCCGCACTGCCTGTGTCGGCAGACAGCTGTCTGGCTGACTGCTACGACCTTCATCAGCTGTCAACCACGGCCCTGCTCGCAGCACGCGGCAGAACAGGCAAGATAAGCTCGGCAGCGCTCTTCGGCGGAATAAACTACGGCAACATGCCCGAAAGCATGACACAAAATGCCGACGGCTCACGCGCAGCCTTGTCGGTGGCCTTTGCCGACCTGACCGAAACACGGGCAGAGACCGACACCATTGCCGAAAACATGACTGCCGGAGGCATAGCCATAGACAAATATATGGGCGACAACGCCACCGAGGCCAACTTCTACGCGCTCGACGGCAACAGCCCGGGCATAATACACCTGGCCACACACGGCTTCTACATCAGCGAGAAAAACGTTGAAAGCAACGCCTTCCTGAAGAATCACCCCGGCGGACGCTATCACTCGATGCAGCGCAGCGGACTGGCCTTTGCCGGAGCCAACGCCACATGGATGGGCGAAAAGAAGCCCGACGGAAACGACGGCATCATGACGGCCAACGAGCTGTCTATGCTCGACCTTAGCCGCACTGACCTCGTGGTGCTCTCGGCATGCGAGACGGCACTCGGCGACTACAGCCTTGAGGGCGTCTACGGACTGCAGCGCGGATTTAAGGAGGCAGGCGTAAGGTCGATGATTCTGTCGCTATGGAACGTCAACGACCGCGCCACGTCGCTCTTCATGCAAGACTTCTATCGTCTGTGGCTCGGCGGCCGCTCCAAGCACGAGGCTTTCAGCCAGGCCGTGGCCAACCTGCGCGCCACCCACCCCAGCCCGTTCTTCTGGGCAGCCTTCATACTGCTCGACGCCGAATAGACATTGTCACCACAGAAAACTCTTTACAAAATTTATGTATAGAGTTTTCTGTGAAATAGAAATCCGACGTATAACGTATGTTAAACAGACGGGCTATACAAGACCATCTGTTTAACATACGTTTGCTTTTACGCTGCTTTTTCATGCCCAAAATGCCTGTTTCGAAGGTTAAAACCGCAGGTTTTGCACTGCAAACAGTGCCACTTTTCATTGCTAAACCTATCGTTTAAGCATGCTAAGTGGCCGAGTAATGTTTTTTAACACACACGTCTTTTCTCTTTAACCGGCATAAATACCTATATATCAGCACGTTGACAGAAAGGCCCGTTTTCTGCATTTTTCGGGCAAAAAAGCAAGACCGGCGCAGAAAAGCGGCATTCTGAGAGCGTCAAAATAAAAAAGTTTTCTGTTGCAGGCAGTCTGCCGCTACTGCCGGAGCGGCATTGCATGA
>OLWE01000832.1_pt1 | contig 15434 bp, 19 predicted proteins | sample 1673591 | NCBI WGS metagenome assembly OLWE01 (sample SAMEA103958116, study PRJEB25191) | human gut metagenome | biome: human-associated habitat [ENVO:00009003]; feature: intestine environment [ENVO:2100002]; material: feces | place: Germany | collected 2013/2015 | reverse complement strand
TGTATAAACAATATTCTTTGAAAATGCTTGTTTGAATATATTTTCTGAAGGCCCTTTCTGTGTAAAATAATCTAACGCGTCATTAATAACACCCTCAACATCTCTTTTATTTAATGCCTTATTCATTCTTACTGCTAATACAGAATATTTTGCATCGATTCCAGATGGTCTTAGACGACATACTGCATTAAACTTAAAGTGAAATGACTCTAAGGACTTCAAACATTCTATCAGCATTGATTGTGTAAGGGCTCTCGGTTTCTCTTTACGTTTTCTAAGTAATGAGAGTACAAATGGTCGAGGAATACTCACATTAAAAATCTCGAATGCTTTTAACGAGTTGTAAATTTCACGCTGATCAGGTTGAGGCCAGTCATCTGTATTTGGCGCTATTATTTTACAGTATAATTCAACATCATCATATAATTCGTTCAGAAATGATGCTGATGACAATAAAGTATTCTCATCTTGAATCTCACGTTTAAAAGCACGATAAAGTTGATCTTCTCCAATATAATTATACTTAGAAAGCCACCACGTTCTAATATAATCAGCAATAGTGCTATTACTATCCCTAGACTCAATTTGAGTAACGATATAATCCCATTTTGTTTTTGCAATATCTACCGGATATGTTTGAGTGCAAGTTTGGAATACTTTATTCTTTATCAAATCAATTGAACTTAAGTTTATCCCTCGAGCATTCAACACTTCAAAAATATCATAAGCATCATCCTCCTTACCTACAGATATTTTTACCAACTTCAAATAATTGGTAATCATTCTATATACAGCAGTCAAACAAAATATATAATCTTGGTTATTATAATGTTTTGCACCATCTCGCAACAATGCAGAACAGAGTGATTTCCTCCCTAGTTTTCTAGAAAGAAAAATTCCTGCATAACTTATACGTACATCCTCTTCACAAGATTCATCAACTTGATGCTCTTCGCGATCTTGATATTTTAACTTAAAATATGTTCTATCGCTATTTTTTGCTAATTTTTCAATAAATGTCTCACCATTTGAAGCTAATTGGCTTCTGCTAAATGTAGGACTCACAGTAACGATATATGTTTTAAATATATCATCCGCTAATGAATCTTGCCCTAAGGAACGCAATTTACGCGATATTAATGAAAGCAATATAGTAATAACTGAAAATCGTTGTTGTCCATCAACCACTTCTAATACATCATCACTATCTGCTCCAGAAAGAACAATAGTCCCTATAAAATATTCTGAACACTCCAAGTTCTGTCCATCTTCATTCAACCTTATGTTTCTGACAATATCTTGCCATAACTCTTCAAGCTGAAGCTTTTCCCAACTAAACTCACGTTGATTACGAGGAATAACATATCTTTGTTTTACAGATAGAATGTTTTTTATATTTAGTGGTGTTGCATCAAAATTCATAACTTATCCTCAGAGACAACAAATTGATAATAATGTCCTATTCAAATGGCTAATGATATGACATAAAAAAAGAAAAATGCAATGTACTACAAGAATATCAGTAAACGTTTCTAGCGCGCGCTCGTATCCCCGCCACGCCTGCCCACTTTATGCAGTGGTTTTCATGCAGCTGCATGACATGAGCAAAAGCCCGCCATTTCTGGCTGGTCTAAGCATAGACGATCCTCGATCGATCATGCGATTTCATGCAGCATAGTCATGCACTGCCATGGGAAGTTAACGTATCTGAATAATCGCTTGAAAAACGAACATATGGGCTTGCAAAGATGAAAGCCCGCTTGAGCGAAAAGTGGAAAATCAACATGTTACAAAGCTTGAAAATTACTTTTGTTCTTGAAAAATCAGCCCAACCATTACTATAGTATTATCTAAATTGGTTAATGTGCCCTGAAATCACCGGAAAATTCAGCTATAACGGCGTATAGATATTAATTAACTGAAATACTAAAAAATTATATTTAAACGGAGTTAGTATGTTGGACGCACGAAAAAATATTGATCTAATCAAAGATATTGACGAAATTTCAGAGAAGGGAATTCAAGCATTTGGGTTATTATATGATGAATCCGGGCACTCAAATCTTCACGATCCTCTACTGAGGTGGTGTGATTTTCTTTTACGCTACATTGCTCCACAAAAACGAATAATTTTAAAATCAGATCGATTTCCTGAAAATATTCACGATGGCGCAAGGGTTGGATTGCAGAGAATCGAGATGTTGTTTACTACTGGTGGTGATGTAAATCCTTATCAGAGTAAAACATTAACATTATTCAATGACACAAGCGGTAAAAAGGCGACGAAAAGAACGGATAACCTATGGGCTGATTGGGGGATTCATCACCTCCATCTGCCATTAAATCCAGTAAGTTCAAGTAAAAAATACTCAGATCGTGCTGAGTGGGTATTATTCCTGAAGGTGTACTCAAACGCTGTGCTTTTTATTGATATAAAACATCATGATAAAAACATAGAACCAAATCTTTTTTCTCAAAGAGATTTGGTAGAAACATTCATACGCAACTGGCCAGAAGCAGCAGAAATATTTGAAATGAAAGGTATTTCAGGCTTAGCTTGTATTCATCCAACTACAGATTCAGATATTGCAAACTTAAGAAAAAATGGAATAAATCTGCCCGTAGTGATGGATGGAAAAGCATATGCCCCATTAGGAATGGGAATAACAACAGCGCGTACCGCTGTGAGCGTATCAACTTATCGAAATAAAATATATCATTGTGCTAAGCACATAGAGAAAATATTTATGGATGAAGATAGTCCATACATAAAAGAAATAAAATCTCTAGGTGTAAACAATCCTGAATTCAAGATGCATATGTTTGATGATGGTGGGTTAGGTATTGTTGAGATAAATACTAGAAAAGGCTGGAAATTCCTTAGAAAAAATGCTGATGCGTCTCATGATGTTTTCAGTTTTTTAAATAACGCACTGATGCCAGAGTGGGCTAGTCCTGTTGTATTACAGTTCTGGGAAAAAACTCATTGTAAAATGGAGGGAATTGAAAATTAATACTGAAATTTGTATGGCTCACATCTTCCCCCGAGGTAAATAGTTATTACGCAGTTCTGTTATTGGTATAAAGTGGGTGATAACTTATCAAAATGGCCTCCCACCTAACGCCTCGTTTCACTCGTTGCTCAAACTAGCCCCCATCAGAATGAACCCTACTGGGGGCAACGTTTCTTAATGCAGCCAGCTATCGTCTTCCCACACCTTCTGCATAATTTTCATCACTTGCTTCCTTTCTTCGTCCAGTTGCAGTCCGGTCAGTTCCACACCGTTAGAGCTACCTTTGCGGATACGAATTACCGTTTTTGGATACAGGGGGCGCAGATTGCGGTAAAGCTCGGATTCAAGGGCGTCCAGGATAGACTGGCTAATCTTCTGCTCTTTATCGATCATTATTTCAATGCGCATAAAAGTCACCTCAACTGATGACATCCATTGAGCGGTTGTATTCGTGGGTTCTGATTTTTGCCATGAGTTCATCTGTTAGTTCAGAAACCCACTGCAAAGCCAGCCCCTTCTCTTCATCACTACACTCACTAGCCGCTACAAGCTTAAGAAAAAAATCAATGCGTTGGAGCTTCAAAGACTCCAAAAAATAGTCCTGCATTTTTCCTCCTATGACACCACAAGCAATACTGTATGTATAACCACTGTTTATATTTACAGTATATAATAATCTTACTGATGTAAAACGTTTTTTTACGTTCATCAGCCTGATATGCCTGGTATTATTAAGAGCACGAATTGTTAACCCGCGTAATTAATACAGGTTCCGCCACTTATCATCTTCCTGCAAACGCTGGTTCCGATAGAAGATTCGCAGGCCTGCTCCTGACGGAATGCTGCCGCCGCGAAGGAGTAAATCGACCTCTTTCTCGCTGCCATCAAATCCTCTGGACTTCAGTTCATAGACGAGCTGCTGTCGTTGATGGTCTGTAATTCGCTGTTTGTAGTCTCTACGCCGTTTCGGTTTCACCAGGCGTAACCTTGCAGCCAGTTCTCGGCGCTCTTTTTTGTTCATACTGTGCAGATAATCGTGCAACTCCTTGTCATCCATACGGATGATATCCGTTCTGGTATCCCCATCAGCTGATTTGTCTTTCCCTTGTTGGTACAAATTTTCAGCAAGGGGACAGTTATTGCCACGAGTCCAAGGGGCGCAAGCGCCCTGGTCGGCTGCCGCCTCCTGAACGTCAACGGCTTTACGAACCATTTTCCACTTCACTGCATGAGTGCAGATCTTACCCTCTGCAATGGGTGACCAGATGCCATAAATACGAATACCGTGATCGCCATAGGCGGTCGGCTCTTCGTTGATTTCATAAGCGGTTCTGATGAGGTGATATTTGCGGGGAACCAGTACGCCGCCCTGCTTCATGATGTAGGAGGCAAAACAACCGGCATCAGCAGCAGCCAGGATGGCATCAAGGCGCGGGTTATCCAGTACCGGCGCACCTGCTTTTTTGTCCCCCTGTTGCCTTGCCGCCTGACCAGCCAGCAATCGCAGTTCACGGTAAGCCTGACGCCCCGGAATGCCAAAGAAGCGGAATTGCTGAACACGATGCAGAGACGCCCAGGCATTAACGTATTCAGCGTTATCACGCAGGGATTTACCCGTTTCCTTGCTGATCTCGCCAGCCAGACCACGCCCGTCAATGTTCTTACTAATGTATTTCGCGATGTAGCTTGTCGGTGTTCCTTTGCGCGGGTTTATCAGCTCAGATTTAAAGCGTGGACCAGTGTTATTACCCAGTTCCTCGCGGTCTTCACGGATGGCAAACTTACGCAACAATGCAGTGATGGCGCGGCGGTCTTTTTTGCGCATAAAACACAACAGGTGCCAGTGAACTGTACCGTCATGATGCGGCTCAGCCACCCGCACGCCATACCAGCGTAATCCGGCTTTGTGCATCGCCTTACGAAATGCAGCAAACATGCCGACCAGATAATCGCTGCTTTGTCTTACCGTCGCATTTGTCCAAGTTGGGTTTGGTCTGCCGTTATTGAGCGTGGAATGGAAACGTGACGGACAGGTAATGGTGTAGAAAACGGCGCAGTCACCGCGCATTTCCGCGATAAGCTCCAGACCTTTAACACAGGCCATCATCTCATTGCGGCGGTGCGCCGGGTTGCTGCTGCTGGCGTTTACCACGTCTTCCATATCCAGCGTGTCGCCCTCTTCGTTCACCAGTTCATGAGAACGGAAAAACTCCAGTGACTTGCGGCGCTGCTCACGTTTATGCATCACGGCTTCATAGCTGACATAGGGAGATGCTTTTTTGCTGACCAGGCAGACAGCACGCAACTGCTCTTCCCGCCATTCGCAACGCATTTTCCATAATTTCCGGTACCACCAGTCGGCGCACAACATACGCGCCAGCGAACCCGGAATGAGTTCATAGGGCACGGGTTTACGGCGGTTTCTTTTCCGACGGAGTTGCTCAAACGCAGGCGGGATAACATCCAGACGCAGGGTTTCCGCTGCCACCTTTTCCCATGTCTTGCGGATTTCTTCTGGCTTAACGTCATCGGTGGCATACAAATCACCACAAGCTGCATCAAGGCACATGCTCATATGCGCAGCGACAAGGGTAGACAGGCGTTTCACCTGATCCTGACTCATTTCAGGCAGAATCAGCAGGCCGTCCAGCCCTACATGGCTTGCCATAAAACGAAAAGATGCAGATAGCTGGCTGTCGCGTACATGCTCCAGTCGTTCCAGACATGGCTTAATCGTCTCACGTAAATAGCGGGAATAAGCCTTTGGCCTGCCCAGGCTGCTGAAGTATTCAATACGTTGCATCAGCGGCTTGCTGATATGGGAAGGCTGGGCGTTGACGTCCGCCAGAATGACCATATCCGGATTAAAACGCTGCTGCTCATGCGCCAGCTTTGCCCGGCTAATGAGCTTATCCTGCTCCATTTCGTGCTGGACAGGATCACGTGATTCATTAAAAAAATAACGCTCCCAGACCTGATCACTCAGTGCCTCGCGGCGCAACTGTTCCTGCTCGTTATCGGCAGCGTACAGAGTGATCAGGTTTGAAAGCGCAGAAACCGGCGCAACTTCCGCCGGGTCCAGATAAGGGTTAATGGCCTTTTTCGGGCTGTTCCATGAGAACGCTGCGGCAGCCTCGTTAAAGCCGCAGCAGTTGTTCATATCGGCATGGCTCATGCACGTACTCCGTACACGGCAGAACTATCCACGCCACGCGAATAATCAAATCCCACCCAGCAGCGCGGCCCGGAAACAGCAATGATTTCTGTTGCTGATTTACCCTCGCCAGCTGCCACACCGATGCTGCGTTTTACCTTGATATAGTGGTGAGTAAAATTGCGATACAGCGAACGGATCAGGGATGTGTCACTGTTAGAAACAATGACCGGATGTCCTTCTGATGACCGATGTTCAAGAACGGATGCCAGGTGATACTGGTCATCTTCAGTGAAACCATCAGTGTGATAGCTGGAAAACGTACCGTCATACGGCGGATCGCAATACACCACATCCCCCGCCTTCAACATCGCCAGCGTTTCATCAAAGCTGGCGCAGATAAACGTTGCCCGCTGGGCTTTTTCTGCAAATGCGCGAATTTCTTTTTCAGGGAAATACGGATTTTTATAATTACCGTAGGGAATGTTGAAATGCCCGCTCTTGTTATAGCGACATAAACCACGGTAACCGTGACGATTGAGATACAGGAAATATACCGCTTTCATGAAATCAGTAATTTCAGTTGAGTAATTAAACTCCTGCCTTATGTTGTAATAAGCCACCTCCCTGTTTGCTTCCTTAAATAAAACTCTGGCGCGAGATATAAATGATTCACAATCAGCGGCAACCTTTTTATAGAGGTTGATTAAATCAGGATTAATATCCGCAACCAGATAGCTGGGATAATCCGTCTCCATCATCACAGCACAGGAACCCGCGAAAGGTTCAACCAGTCGCGGGCCAGCAGGAAGATGTTTTTTCAGTTCTGACATTATGGCAGTTTTATTTCCCGCCCATTTCAGGATGGTGCTCATACATCACCTCCGTTGTAATGTTTGCCTTTCAGCTCTGCGATTTCCTGACAGGTAATGCAAAGCTGCACACCCGGAATGGCACGGCGGCGTGCTGGCGGAATTGGCGCTTCACACTCAATGCAAAGCACGCGGGACACGCCCGGCGTTTTGGCACGGGCAGCATGGATATGACGCTGGCGTTCTTCTTCAACGCGCTGCTGTACGAGATCCATTGCATCAGCCATTAGTGGATCTCCTGCGCTTCGTTCTGGATTGCTTCAGCAGTCACACGAAGCAGTTCTGCCGCTTCGACGTGGTTTAGCTGGCGGGATGTGATATGACACGCCAGGCTATCAAGGCGAGCTGCCATTGCTTCAGCCCTTGCCCGGCGTTCTTCCAGACGAGCCTCTGTCAGTAAAATATTAAGCCCTGCGTCATCCGGTCCGGTTTTGGTCGTGAGGGTTTCAATATTACGCATAATCAATTCTCCTGAATTTAGATAAAGGGATGCCTGGCGGGTTTACGCCATTAATTTCATTAGTTGGTTAATTCGGCATGGTTAGCCGTCTGGGAAATAAGCTCACCACTGCACGAAAATGATTCATTGCTTTAATCAACTCCCGCTTTTCGTCAGTGGTCAGCTCATTAATGCTGATGCTATGACGTTCAGCTGGAATTTTTGCCATAAAGAATATGGCAGCCAGTGCCCGTTTATTTTGTTCGCTATTAATATCCCGTGGATCACGCATATCTTTAATAAACCGTTCAAGCTCTGACTCAATATTCAGACCAAAAACTTTCGCCCTTAACTCCGCAATGTGATTAAGTCCATTCAGGCGTTCACCGGGGCTTAATGGAACAGTCGCCGCAGCGCCTTCAATAGCCATTTGTTCCCCCGTTTTTTCGTAGATAGTTCTGCCAGCAATTCATCTTGTGAACGGCACGGATGCCAGCGTTTACCATCCTCACCCATGATCCAGCCGTGACCGTAGTGCATTGCCGGGCTTTGTTTAACAAGCAGCGATGCAAATGATGGTTCTTTCGTAAGCATAAGCACCTCACAGCAAACCGAATGAAGCACCGAGGCCAGTCACGGTATCAACTGCACTCGCCATCGCAGGGTTAGCCTGTAAACGGGCCTGCAATGAAACAGCAGCCAGCGCCATCAGTCGTGTTACAGAGTTAATGCTGCTGATAGCATCACGACGACCTGCACTGGTTTTTACATCGCCAGATACCGCACCTGCAGCAACACGCCCGATCTCTGCGGTTGCACTCATGACGTAATGCGGCAGTTTCTCTTTTGCTACCTCATTAATCGGAACACATGGCAGGCAGTGAATCTGTGCCAGAAAACCATCTACCAGCGTTGAATCTTCAGTCAGATCGGTAAGCAACCAAATTTCTGGTGCGGTTAATAAATGAGGTTGAGCTGGGTTCAGTTTGTTCCGCAGAATCTGCACATTCATACCTGCACGTTCTGCCAGTTGCACCAGATTGTGGCGCAGTGCGAATGCACGACAGGCTTCATCAAAATGTGGATGTTTGGAAACTTGGTAATCAAACATGGTCAATGCCTCTGATGTATTTCAGAATCGAACTAATTAAGGTTTAGATTGCATTCTGAAAGCGCATCAACGGTCATGGCTGCTATGTTGATCATCACTTTTTCGCGTTTTTTATCTTTACGCAAACGGTGACGGATAAGGCGTCCATCAGCCAACATGTCATTGATGGTATCGATGGACAGCCCTGTCAGCTCGCTATAGCGTTCAATAGTCACATGAGGCGTGGTAAGAGTGATTGAAATGTTAGGTCTCATGATGCAACATTCCTCGTTTAATGATGATTAATCAGGACGAATACGGATCGTTTGTATTTTGTGAACACCATAAACATACGATCGCACAATGAAATCGTCAAGACAAAAGTTCACTTGGAGTGACCATGAATTTGGAGAAAGGCGGACGAGGCGCTATAGAGCGCATGGTAGAAGCTTATGGATTCAAGACTCGACAGGCGTTGTGCGATCATTTAGGAATCTCTAAAAGTACACTCGCCACACGCTACATGCGTGACTCATTCCCCGCAGAATGGGTAATCCAGTGCGCCCTTGAAACGGGCACCTCGCTTAATTGGCTCACAACCGGGCATGGTTCAAAGCAAACTTCAGGTAATACAAATACTATGGAAGTTGCTAAATATGTATTATCTGATGGGGCCTTGTGTGAAGACGGTTTTTATATTTTCGATAGGGGATTTCTACCGTCGGCATTCAAGAGTCTTTTTGTAATCACAGATAATAATTCTGAATTTATTTGTGATAAGGAATTTGATGATATACGTGATGGTAAATGGGTAATAAGTATTGATGGTGAAATAACGATCCGTGACATTACTCGTTTACCCGGCGGAAGAATCTTCGTCGAGGGTGGAAACAGAGCGTTCGAATGCAAGATAGAAGACATTGAAATAATTGGTAAAATTATAAGTTTAACAGTCAAGTATGTTAAATAGTACCGGGAGGAAACTATGCTTGGTAAGGTATTTTTTGTGGTTTTGTCATGTTCTTTGTTATTAAACCCACTAACTACCTATGCTAGAAATTATCCCTGTTCAGGGAAAAAGGGAGGTGTTTCTCACTGTACCTCAGATGGCAAATTCGTTTGCAATGATGGAACTATTAGTAAATCCAAAAAAATCTGTACTAAAAACTCACGATAACTTTTGCTTTTATATCTGCGCCTAAAATAAAAATGAGCCGCAGGTTAACCGCAAAAGTTACATGCTCACATAGCAAAAAGAATAGCCAACTTAATTATGGCTTCAGTGAGATGTATGGTCGTAGGATTTCATACATTGACACTGGTTATACATACAGTGAAAATGCTCTCTACTGGAGGGCATTTTTTATGGCAGTACGAAAACTCACCACAGGGAAATGGCTTTGCGAATGTTACCCCGCCGGACGTAATGGGCGTCGTGTGCGTAAACAATTCGCCACCAAAGGCGAAGCACTGGCCTTCGAGCGATACACCATGGGGGAAATAGAAGCAAAGCCCTGGCTGGGCGAATCAGTGGATCGTCGGACACTGAAAGATATGGTTGAGCTATGGTTCAAATTACATGGCAAATCTCTTACTGCCGGACAGCATGTCTACAACAAGCTGCTGTTGATGGTTGACGCCTTGGGAAATCCCCTTGCAACTGATCTCACCTCAAAAATGTTTGCTCACTATCGCGATAAACGCCTTACTGGTGAAATCTACTTCAGTGAAAAATGGAAGAAAGGAGCAAGCCCAGTTACTGTTAACCTGGAGCAAAGCCATCTAAGCAGCGTTTTCAGAGAACTTTCCCGCCTGGGTGAATGGACACTTCCAAACCCATTAGAGAAGATGCGCAAATTCACTATCGCAGAAAAGGAAATGGCATGGCTTACACATGAGCAGATTATCGAATTACTGTCTGACTGCAAACGTCAGAACCCAATTCTGGCACTGGTGGTAAAAATATGTCTAAGTACAGGCGCACGTTGGCGAGAAGCAATCAATCTTACCCGCTCACAGGTCACCAAGTACCGAATCACCTTTGTGAGAACGAAGGGGAAGAAAAACAGAAGCATCCCTATCAGTAAAGAGCTTTATGAAGAGATCATGGCGCTCGATGGGTTCAATTTCTTCACAGACTGCTATTTTCAATTTTTATCCGTGATGGAAAAAACGTCTATCGTTCTCCCTCGCGGTCAACTGACACACGTTCTGCGCCATACGTTTGCGGCGCACTTCATGATGTCGGGTGGAAACATCTTGGCCTTACAAAAAATTCTCGGACACCACGATATAAAAATGACTATGCGTTATGCGCATCTGGCACCGGATCATTTGGAAACGGCGCTCCGTTTCAATCCACTGGCAACGTTACCAAATGGCGACAAAGTGGCGGCAGCGGTTGGCATTACCCCGCAATAACCACCACTGACCACCACATTAAGTTATTGTTTTTTATCTAACTTATTGTTTTTATTAACCCATTTAGATAAGTGGGTTTTTTGTTATCTAAAACTTATCTACTACCCTGCAACCCTCTCAACCATCCTCAAAATCTCCTCGCGCGATAGCGGCTTACGGTCGGTGACAAAATGCAGCGTCATCCCCTCAATAAACGCATCAAGCGCGCGGGCGGTTCCGGGTTCAAACCATTGTTCGAGCGTTTGCTGACTGCGCTGCATCCAGTTTTGCATTACCGTTTTTAATAGCGGTTTTCGGCTAGCCAGCGCGTAGAGCTGGTACATCAGCTCCATGTTATCCGGCGTTGCAACCTGTGAGCTGTAGATCATATCGGTGATAGCCTGGCATGCGCCTTGAGCATCACTAACATCGCTAAAAAATGCCTGATATTGCCGGGACATGATCTCAGTAAAACTGCTGAACGCCTCCAGCAACAACTCATCAATTCCTGAAAAATAGTAGGTCATCGATCCCAACGGTACCCCGGCAAGGGTAGCAATTTTGCGGTGCGTAACAGCATGTATTCCATAAAGTTTCACCGCCTCCAGCGTGGCCTGGATAATTTTTTCTCGCCGTTGCGGATCGTTAGCGCGACGCATGTCATTTCCTCTCTCTGCAATTGTGTACAAATGTACACAACCTTGCTAATGTTGTCTTCCCTCTTCTTATTTTGACGTGATCTATGACCGTAAATTCTTCACGTAATGCATTGAAACGCCGAACCTGGGCGCTGTTTATGTTCTTCTTTTTGCCGGGCCTGTTAATGGCGTCCTGGGCAACCCGTACGCCTGCTATCCGCGATATTCTTTCTGTTTCGATCGCTGAAATGGGCGGAGTCCTCTTTGGTCTGTCGATCGGTTCAATGAGCGGTATTCTCTGCTCGGCGTGGTTAGTGAAACGCTTTGGGACGCGTAATGTCATCCTGGTCACGATGTCCTGCGCATTGATCGGGATGATGATACTAAGTCTGGCACTCTGGCTGACATCGCCCCTGCTCTTCGCGGTTGGTCTCGGCGTCTTTGGGGCAAGTTTTGGTTCTGCGGAAGTGGCGATAAACGTTGAAGGTGCCGCCGTTGAGCGAGAAATGAATAAAACGGTTTTGCCGATGATGCACGGTTTTTATAGCCTGGGCACGCTGGCAGGCGCAGGTGTCGGGATGGCACTTACGGCCTTTGGCGTTCCGGCAACGGTGCACATTTTATTGGCGGCGCTGGTAGGCATCGCGCCTATTTATATCGCCATTCAGGCAATCCCTGACGGTACGGGCAAAAATGCTGCCGATGGCACCCAGCATGGTGAAAAAGGCGTACCTTTTTATCGCGATATCCAGTTGCTGCTGATTGGTGTTGTGGTGCTGGCGATGGCCTTTGCCGAAGGTTCTGCCAACGACTGGTTACCCTTATTAATGGTTGACGGTCACGGTTTTAGCCCTACTTCCGGCTCGCTGATTTATGCCGGTTTTACCCTGGGGATGACTGTTGGACGCTTTACCGGCGGTTGGTTCATCGACCGTTACAGTCGCGTTGCCGTGGTTCGGGCCAGTGCACTAATGGGAGCGTTGGGTATTGGGCTGATTATTTTTGTCGATAGCGCCTGGGTCGCAGGAGTGTCTGTTGTACTTTGGGGACTAGGTGCCTCGCTGGGCTTCCCACTGACCATTTCTGCCGCCAGCGATACCGGCCCCGATGCACCAACCCGCGTCAGTGTGGTAGCAACGACCGGTTATCTGGCTTTCCTCGTCGGGCCGCCGCTGCTGGGCTATCTCGGCGAACATTATGGATTACGTAGTGCAATGCTGGTTGTACTGGCGCTGGTTATTCTCGCGGCTATTGTCGCGAAAGCCGTCGCCAAACCCGATACCAAAACGCAGACGGCGATGGAGAATAGTTGATGAGCATTAAATTAATTGCGGTAGACATGGATGGTACTTTCTTAAGCGATCAAAAAACCTATAACCGTGAGCGGTTTATGGCTCAGTATCAGCAAATGAAAGCACAAGGCATTCGCTTTGTGGTCGCCAGCGGGAATCAATATTATCAGTTGATCTCTTTCTTCCCTGAAATTGCTAATGAAATTGCCTTTGTGGCTGAAAACGGCGGCTGGGTAGTGAGCGAAGGCAAAGATGTTTTTAATGGCGAGCTGTCGAAGGATGCGTTTGCTACTGTCGTGGAACATTTGCTGACGCGCCCGGAAGTGGAAATTATTGCCTGCGGAAAAAATAGTGCCTATACCCTCAAAAAATATGACGATGCCATGAAAACGGTGGCGGAAATGTATTATCACCGTCTGGAATACGTCGATAACTTTGACAACTTAGAAGATATCTTCTTTAAGTTTGGCCTGAATCTTTCCGATGAACTGATTCCACAAGTACAAAAAGCATTACATGAGGCCATCGGCGATATTATGGTGCCGGTCCACACCGGCAACGGCAGCATCGATCTGATTATCCCCGGCGTACATAAAGCCAATGGCCTTCGCCAACTGCAGAAATTATGGGGAATAGACGACAGCGAAGTGGTGGTCTTTGGCGATGGCGGTAACGATATTGAGATGCTGCGTCAGGCTGGCTTTAGTTTTGCAATGGAAAATGCCGGCAGCGCGGTCGTCGCAGCGGCAAAATACCGGGCAGGCTCCAATAACCGTGAAGGCGTACTGGATGTGATCGATAAAGTTCTTAAACACGAAGCGCCATTTAACCAATAAAAACGGCAGCACGCCCGGCAACACAATGCCTGAATGAAGGCTGCATAATTCGCGCAAATTAACCCGCTGCATTATTTCAGGCGAAATGATTATGAAAAATTGTCTACTGTTGGGCGCGCTTTTAATGGGCTTTACTGGTGTGGCGATGGCGCAAAGTGTCACCGTCGATGTGCCGAGTGGATACAAAGTGGTTGTGGTTCCTGATTCAGTCAGCGTTCCACAAGCGGTCAGCGTCGCGACTGTGCCGCAAACCGTCTATGTGGCTCCTGCGCCAGCTCCGGCTTACCGCCCGCATCCTTATGTTCGCCATCTTGCCAGCGTAGGTGAAGGGATGGTTATCGAACACCAGATTGACGACCATCACCATTAATTCGAAAATGCCTGATCGCACAAAGCAATCAGGCATTTTTTTACCCTTCGTGCGAATTTCCCATCTGTTTATCTTTTAAAAAGATAACCATCAGCAACAGCCACAAAATTCCGTTGACAAGGTTGAAGAGATTAAACAGTCCGTTGCCCCCGTTCAGCCAGGCATGTTTGCTGATTTCAATACCGACGGTAAAGATCAGCATTTGCAGCATTCCCATCGCCGCAGAAACCGTACCTTTACTCATATCGCTGGCAAACAGGGTTAATCGCACCAGTCCCGCATTCGCCAGACCAATACCGAAAGCATAAAGACTTAACCCGGCGGTCATCCATAAATACGCATGCGATGAGATAACCGTTGCCGCAGCAGCGACCAACAGACCAATCATAATCGGCCAGCCGCCCATAATAATCAGCGAACGTACGGTGCGGCGCGAGGTCAGACGCGCTAACAGCAAGTTACCCGCAATTAACGCCCCGAAAATAGGCACTTGCAGCAAACCATATTCATAGCTGCTTAACTGCTCGCCGGTAATGATGATAATCGGCGACTGGGCGATCCACGCCAGCAACGGCAAACTAACGAATCCCAGCGCCAGCGCCCCCGCAACAAAGCGACCGTTCTTCAGCACCAGCTTATAGTCACGACCGAGTTCTTTCAGCGACAGTTTCTCGCCTATACGCGTGGCGGTTTCAGGCATGGCTCGTTGCAGACCGAAAAAGGAGATCGCTGCCAATGCGGCAAACAAGACAAACATCCCTTCCCAGGGCAGCACATGGATCCACGCCGCGCCCACCAGCGGGCCAAGTAGTGGAGCAATCAGCGCCACGTTCGCCATCAGCGCGGTGATCTTGATACAAACCGCCTCTTCGAAGGATTCCTGAATTGCGGCGTATCCCACAGCGCCAATGAAACAGAGGCTTATGCCCTGCAAGAAGCGCAACAGGGTGAATTGTTCAATGTTTTGCGCCAGTAATATTGCCAGACAGGTGATGATAAACCACACCACCCCCGCCAGCATCACCGGACGGCGACCAATACGATCCGACAGCGGCCCCAGGAGCCATTGTAAAAACATCCCGCCCGCCAGATATTGTTCCACCACGGCCAACATACCGGGTTGAATCATATCGTTGCCGATATAGGTTGAAAATTCGTAAAGCACCAGACAGAGAGGGAAAAGTAACGCCTGACGTCCAAGCCTGGCACCGGAAGCTAATTTATTTTGCATGCAATTTCTTCGCCAATAATAATCGCGCAAAGTTTAATAAAAGCGCAGCTAACGAGAAAGCGAATTTTGTAGCTGAAACCACGGTTAAGCACATTCTT
>OLWE01000825.1_pt1 | contig 15544 bp, 14 predicted proteins | sample 1673591 | NCBI WGS metagenome assembly OLWE01 (sample SAMEA103958116, study PRJEB25191) | human gut metagenome | biome: human-associated habitat [ENVO:00009003]; feature: intestine environment [ENVO:2100002]; material: feces | place: Germany | collected 2013/2015 | reverse complement strand
CCCCGGACAGTTCAAGGCTGTTGGTGGATGTGCCATGCGCCATGAGCTTTTTCACGGTCTGCTTGCCGTGGGGCGTCTGCTTTGTCCGGTGTGCCTTGGCGATCTTGCGCCCCACCGCCCGGACAACATAGGCAAGCCCCCGGGCGGTCAGCTTTGACGCCTTCACCGATACGGCAATCGTGCGCCGGGAAATATCCTCGTCTACCAGCCGTCATCGCCTCCTCTCTGATAGAAATATGACCTCGGGACAAAATGTTCCAAGGTCAGCGGTCATCATGCTCCTTTCTCGGGTGCAGGCGCTCGCCCTCCAAAGAGGAACGGTCTATGACCTCCTTGTAGGCCGCCATCTGCTCCCGGATATTTAACTTGGGGTACGCAAAAATGCGGTGTTCGGCGGGAATGTCCTCGATGCCGTGGTACACCTCCTTGAAATCGCCGCTGCGGGTCAGATAGCCCATGGGGGCAAAGTGGCCGCCCTCATTGATCCGCATATCCCGCCCATAGGCTTCAAAATCGAAGTAGGGCAGCACATTGTCCGGCACATCCAGTAGTTCCATGTCCTCCACATAGATGCGCCCCAGCGTTTCATCGTCGGTCACGCCGGGGTGCAGGGAATAGCAGTCCAGATTGTGAACAAGGTTGATGATGTCCGCCACGCTGGAAGTATGGTCGCCCTTGTTGAGCGCAGCCTCCAGCGTTTCGATCTCGTCGCTGTCCAGCTCGGAAATGAGATGCGCCAGATGGTTCAGCTCGTCCAAGTTTTCATACTCGGTGAGATAGTCGTATAAGCCCATCACATCGCCGTCAAAGGCGGTGATGAAAAATTCCTCATACCGCACACCGTCCACGCCGATGTTCTTTAGAAGCGATTGCACCTCCTCCGTGGTGGCCGGAAATTTCAGCGTTTCGCCCACAAGCTGCCCCTCGGCGTATTTGCCGAGGTTGGTGATGTAGGCTTCAAATACCGTCATTTGCACCTCCTTTTGTCAGCGCCTCCGCAATCCCCGCCATGATGTACTCGGCACAGGGCAGCGCGATGGCGTTTCCCAATGCCCGGTAACGGTGGGAGGATAGGATTTCCTCGCCGTCCGCACCGTACCTTGTCCAGCCCTCCGGAGCCCCATCAGCCGCTCACATTCCGTTTCCGTGGGAAAGCGGACGCAGCCCCCGGCGGGATCGTCCTCATACCAAAAGGCAAAGGGCGAAATGCCGCCCGCTAACAGAGTGGGAAAAGGGTCAGTTGGCAGTCCGAAGCTGTTTCGGAACGCTGTTTCCGTCCGCTCCTTGGCGGACGCCCGCATACGGAAGCATTGAAAGGGTCGGGTGACTGGTACGCGCCGCCCTGCTTCAATAAAAGAGCCTCGATCTCCGCAGGCGGCGGGCAGCCCGCTATCTCTGCCAGATGCAGAAAGTGACTGCATTGTGCGGGGCTTAAAAAGTATTTCGTGGGAACGCCGTCCTCCAAAGTCTGCCACAAGAAAGATGCGCTGCCGTCGTGCCAGCCGGGGGCTTGCCCAATGCTGGGCGTCCATGAGCCGCCAGCAGAGGTCAGGCGTTCGCCCTCGCACCATTCCGGCTCCTGCCCATCTTCCAGAAGCAGGCATTGAAACATCGGTGTCTGTGAAAGCGGATAGGACGGCTCTAAAATCCATCCGGTCATTTGATGAAAACGCTCCCATGACGTTTTCCCAAACAGCGATTGCTGGAAATAGACCATTTGTCGCCCCCCTCATTTCACGGATAATGCGGATGGCTTGAAAGAACAGGCTGGACTTTTCTCCCGCAAGCCCCTTGCGGTTGCCGATCTGCGAGAGATTTTGGCACGGTGAGCCAAAGGTGATGATATGGACGGGCGGAAGTTCCCGCCCGTCCAGCTTTGTCACATCCCCCAAATGCGCCATATCGGGAAAGTGGCGTTTCGTGATGGAGATAGGGGCTTTTTCGATCTCGCTTGCCCATATCGGCTCAATGCCGCAGCGCACCGCCGCCAGCGGGAATACGCCGATCCCGTTGAACAGGCTCCCCAGCCGGAGCGCCGTCATCTTATCTGCGCCCCTGTCCCTTGACGGTCAAAATGCCCTCAAGGGTGGTGGCGGTGATCCCGAGCCGCTGGGCAACGGCGATGTCGTTCTTCATGGCCTCGGTGACGGTATGACCGCACACCACCAGCACATGAGAGCGGCGGAGCAGGTCGCGCCCCATGTCGATGCCGCTCTTATGTTCCTCGGGAACGGCGTCATTGAGGAAAAGCGGCTGATAGAGCGTCGGGCAGATGGGCGAAAAGCCCGCCTCATACACCGTGCGGCAATACTGTGCCGCCAGCTTCATGTTTTCGTGGTCGCTGCCGCACCACGCGGCGGTAATGTACGCAAGGGGTCGTTTCATTGTGAAAACCTCCATTCATAAACGAAAGACCTCGGGACAAAAAGTCCCAAGGTCACTTTTCCAGATCCGTTTTCTTTTCGGGCTTGCCCAGCTCGGGCGGCTGCTTGGCCTTCCAGTCATCCAGCAGAGAAATGATCTTGTCTTTCATTTCCCTCGGGGACTTGTCCTTGCCGAAATACTTTTCCAGTTCCGCACTATTGATGATCACCTTGTCTACCTCCTTTTTCTCCTGCGACAGAATACCGTCGATCACATCGCCGTTGAGTTTGCCGTCCTTGTCCAGCTCCCGCATTTTCTGTGCCTGCGACAGCGAGGGCGAGGACTGCTGCCCCTCGATGGACACGGCGATATATCTCTGATTTTTGGGGCGGATGAATGAGATCTCCACCGCCGGGGTGAACGCCAGCTTTTTCTCGTCCACCATTTTCTGCAAATCCGGCACAAGCTCAGTCAAACGGATATACCGCTGCACCTGCTTGTAGTTCATACCGTTACGATCTCCCACGACCTGCGTGGAGCGTTTTCCTGCGTCCTTGTCCTCCTCACCGGGACGGGAGCCTTGGTGCTTGATGGCCTCCACCTGCATTTTGAGCGACTGTGCCTTTTCGGTAGGCAAAATGCGTTCACGGTGGCGGAGGTTGTCATCCGTCATGGCGAGGATGGCTTCATCGTCCGTCATGTTGCGGACGATACACGGCATATTCGCAAATCCGGCAAGCTCGCTTGCCCGCTGGCGGCGGTGGCCTGCGATGATCTCATAGCCGCCATCCTCGCGGGGACGCACCAGCGCGGGCTGGTTGACGCCTGCCGCCTTGACCGACTCCACAAGCCCCTGCATCTCCGCATCGTCCCGGACACCAAAGAGATGATTTTTGAACGGATGCAGGTCAGACAGGTTGAGATAGACAATCTCCTCTTTTTCGGCACGGGTGGCGTCTCGGGGCGCAGACGGCTCCGGCGTGACCTCCATACCAGCGGGAGCGCCGCCCTTATCCACGGCAGGCTTCTCCGGGATGGGCTTGCTTTGGGACTTTTTGTCCCGAGGTTTGGACGGCTTGGTCTTATCGGGAGCGGCCTCGCTCATTTCAAAGAGCGCCGCCTGCCCCTCATGCTCCAAAATGAGCTGTTCCTCTACGGTCAGTTCCTCCGGCCCCAGCGGGGCGGGAGCGGTGGTGTCGGCCAGATTGGGAGCGGGGCTGGGCTGCTCCGGGGCCTCGGTGGGAGTACCCACATCGGGGCCAATGGTCTTTTTGTTGTCTGTCACTTAAAAACCTCCTTTGTCGTGAAATGAAAAAAGCCAGCCTGATGGCTGGCAGCAGAAAACCTCCTTTCGAATACAATACAAATATCAGCTTTAGTCCCATAAGCTGTATTTTTTCACAAGAATTTTCGATTTTACTGTTGAGATTTTTTGCAATTTACATTACAATATATAATTAGAACGATTCAGTAAAGGAGCAAAGTTTATGAATAAAATTATAGAGAACTTTCTGAACATTCATAAAACGGAATACTCGATTGAGCGTCTCGATACCGAAACAGCTTTTGAGCATTTTGCAAACAAGTGTATTGTAAACAAATACTCCAATGAACGGTTTGATCCTTCTGATATAATGACTGATCCGGGCGAGAAAGGATTAGATGGTGTAGCTATATGCGTAAATGGTAGAGTTATCACAAGTGTTGACGAATTGGAGTCAATTTTAAGCGAGGCCAAGTCGCTAGATGTCCGATTTATATTCATTCAAGCCAAAACCAGCGAGCATTTTGACGGGGATGAAATTGGAACTTTCATTTACGGAGTTAAGGCTTTTTTTGCTCCGGAAAATCTTCGTCCAAAAACAAATGAAAAAATGGATAATTTGATAATGCTCAAAGACGAGATTTATAAGCATAGCATTGACATGACTAGTGCACCGGTGTTGGATTTATACTATGTTTGCTGCGGAAAATGGAATGAAGGTAACGATCTAAGGGCTAGAGTAACTCTTGATATTCAGCCGCTAATTGATACACAAAATTTTACTTCGGTTACATTTTTCCCTTACGATTCGGAGAAAATCATTACGACCTACAAAGAACTTAAAAAGAAAGTCAGTAGATCCTTTGCGATGGAGAAAAAGGTAACATTTCCCCCCATTGACGGTGTGAAACAAGCTTTCTTGGGACTCGTGAAATGCAAAGATTTTATAGCCATTCTTACCGATAGCGATAATAATATGCTGACTAATATTTTTGAGGATAATGTTCGAGATTTCCAAGGCTACAACATTGTTAACTCCGAGATTCAAGATACCCTCAAGAATAGTGAAGATCAGGCAAGATTCGGCTTGCTTAATAACGGCATTACTATAGTAGCGAAAAGCATTACACCTGTAGGGGATCAAATTGAAATATATGACTATCAAATCGTAAACGGTTGTCAAACAAGTTATGTTTTGTTTGACAACAGAAAATTTCTAAGGGATGATTCCTTTGTTATGGTAAAACTCATCGAAGTTACAAATGAAAATGTTTCTGACCGAGTTATTTATACAACAAATCGCCAGACAGAAGTGAAGTCTGAAGCTTTTGCTGCTACGAAGCATTTTCATAAGCGTCTACAAGACTACTACGATTCTGTTTCCAATCCTTATCGTCTTTACTATGAGCGACGGTCTAAACAGTATGATCTCAATGATAGTGTCAGCAAAAATAGAGTTGTCACGCTTACTCAGCAAATTCAATCATACTTGGCAATGTTCTTGAATGAGCCTCATAGCACTCACCGCTATTACGGAGAACTACTTCGTGCATACAATAATCGGCTGTTCCTTGATACAGATGATTATGAACCTTATTTCTGTGCAGCGTACTTTAGTTACTATGTTGATGTTCAGATTCGCAATAATGTTTTAGACAGAAAATACAAGAAGTTCAAGTTTCACTTAATTTGCGCTATGCGCTCACTAATTGCAGGAAGTTCAGTTGTATTCGGACAAGCTCGGCAACAGCAGAAGATTTGCAAGAAGCTATGGGGAATTATGAGAAACGATGCCGAAATGAAACGAATACTAGATGCTGCTGTAACATGCTTAGATAGTGCGTGTGGTGAATGCCCCGACATCCCAGTTTCTGAGCGACACCGCTCAAAAGAGATAACAGTTGCTATGATTAGCGTTGCAGAACGCCAGACAAAAGCTACTAAAGATAACGCTTTTTTGAAGAAGGGAGATATTGTTCACTGTACTGTAACTGCTATTAAACCTTATTCGATTGATGTTGTGATAAAAACAGATGATGCTCGCAACTGTGGGTCAATTTATATTTCGAGAATAGCCAAACAGTATATTGAAGACATACACGATGTTATAACTATCGGACAGATATTCCAAGCGAAAATTATAAATGATGACTTTTACGAAAAGCCTTGGGGATGGGAGCTGAGTAAAATATTCTGATCAGCAGGCATTAAAAAGTTCCTATTTCTCCCGTGCGTAGAAGCAATCTTTTGACAAAACTTGGATGGGTTGTGATCACACTAACCAGTGGATTAATTCAATCGGTAAACAACCCTCCCAACGATTATGATAATGCCGCCCGTTGTCCTGTTGGGCGGCGTTGTTCTCGAATTTTAAGATTTTAAGGATGAATACCTCTTGCCGACTGCCAGCAAACCATTGATATATCTGTGTTTTTTGAGATCCTATAATTACACTCGGACCATACAGGAAAGACCGCCTTTCGGGGCGGTCTTTTGCGGTATTAAGCAATGTGCGCTTGCTTTGGGCTTTTTTCTCGAGCGCTGCCGGAGGCAGAGAATTCTTCACCTTGCGTTTTCCCATATCTTCCTCACAGGTGAGGGCGTGGATGAAGCGGGCACCTTTTTCCCTAAATGTTTTTACTGCCGATGGAGTCAGCGACCCCATTTCTTAAAATACTTTGCTAACTAAGTCAGCTAATCAGGTTTCACCAAAACCGCTGTCGATCAATTCAATCAGAACATCGACTGCTTCCTTTTCGTCTACACCTTCAGCACTCACTTCCACCTCCGAGCCCTGTGACAGGGCCAGTGTCAGCACCTTGATAATGGACTTTGCGTTTGCGGTGTTATTCTGCTCATTTAGGCTCAAATTGCAGATGGTAATATTGGATTGAAATTTTTTTGCCTCATTCACAAAGACCGATGCCGGCCTTGCGTGAATCCCTGTACGATTAATAATGGTCGTTTTTCTCTGATACATAGTCTCACCCTTCTCCTTACAAGAATACTGTCAATCACTTAGCCGTGCAGAAATTCGCCCATACACCGCTCAACTTCATCAGCATTCGCACATTGCAGCACCGCTTCTGCCAATGTTTCCAAATAGGGTAACTCGTAGCGAGATAGCATTTGTTTGACACCCGGCACCGCATGGATGGACATTGAAAGCTTACGCATCCCCATACCAACCAGCACACAAGCAGCATTTTTATCGCCGCCCAACTCGCCGCAGATCGAAAGCGGCTTATTCTCCTTGCGGAAAGCTTGGATCGTCATCGCGATTGCCCTATAAATGGCTGGATGGGAAGAACGGCAGTACTGCGCCACCGCAGGATTCATCCGGTCAGCCGCAGTAAGATACTGACACAGGTCATTGCTGCCGATGGAGGCAAAATCCACCTGCTTTGCCAGCTGGTCCGCCATCATCACCGCCGCCGGGGTTTCTATCATAACGCCAAGCTTAATATGATCACTCACTGCCACACCGCTTTGCCACAGGCGCTCTTTTTCTTCCAGTACAATTATACGCGCTTTTGTAAAGTCTTCAAGGCCAGAGACCATGGGGAACATCAGCCATAGCGTTCCGTACACAGAAGCCCGCAGCGCCGCGCGAAGCTGGGTGCGCATAATATCCTCATTTTCAAAGCAAAGCCTTAGTGCGCGAATACCCAAAAAGGGGTTATCTTCCCTGGGAAGCGCGAAATAAGGGAGTGACTTATCCCCACCGATATCCAGCGTCCGCAGAGTCACCGGGCGCTCCCCATATTCCAGAAGCACCTTTTTATAAGCTGCAAACTGCTCTTCCTCCGTAGGCATGTGGTCTGATTCCATATAAAGAAACTCCGTACGAAGCAGGCCCACATAATCCGTTGCGGTGGAAGTCTCCAGCACCTCCGGCGCAGGCTTGCCCATATTTAGGCCAATCTCCACCGGAACACCATCAAGGGTCCTGCCCGGAGCATACAGAAACTTATCGCTTATACTCTTTTGTTCCATAAACATAGTCTGCTGTGCAGCGGCATTTTGCAGCTCCTGCGGAGTGGGCTCGCTGTGCAAATTCCCCGCAATGGCATCCAGCACGATCGTATCCCCCGAAGAAACACAGCTCATAATATCGGGGATACCCAGCACCGCCGGGATGCCCCACCCGCGGGCAATGATGGCCGAATGTGAGGTATAGCCGCCCTTTTGGGCAACGATGCCTAGCACATTTGCCCGGTCCATAGTCGCCGTATCCGAAGGCATTAGATCATCGCATATGACGATTACCGGGCCATCCAGCCGGGAAAGATTCTGTTCCAGGGCACCAAGTAGGATGCGCAAGAGCCTCTGCTGCACATCCAACAAGTCATGCGCCCTTTGCACCATAAAGTCATCATCCAGGGCTGCCAACAGATCTGCATACCGCTGGTATACCTGTTCCACCGCCTTTGCCGCACCGGTACCGGCATGAATAGCCGAACGGATCTCCTCGGAGATTTCTTCATCGTCCACCATATCCAGGTGTGCACTGAAAATCTCCGCCTTATCATCATCCTTACCAGTAAAGGCGGCCTGTATTTCCCGCAGCTTTGCCTGCGCTGCTTGCACCGCGTTTTCATAGCGTTCCAGTTCACATTCCATCGGAAGCACCGGTGCATCCTCCGGAGCAGTCAGAATCTTGGGATCGTACACAAAGGCACTGCCGATTGCTATGCCAGCAGATACCGGATTCCCTTTGTAAATCATTTTGTGTGCTCCTCCCCCTGCGCAATGGCGCAACGAAGTTTTCGATAGTTCTCCTCCAGGGTTCCTTCCTTAGTATATAGACTGGAAGTCCCCGCTACAAATATATTTGTTCCAGCACGGCGCATTTTTTCCGCATTGATAAAAGACACATTCCCATCCGTCTCGATGAGGGCCGTACTTCCAGCCCGCTCCAACAGTTCCTTTGCGCACCGTATTTTATCCAGCGTCTGGGGAACTAGCTTTTGTCCGGCAAATCCCGGATTGATGGTCATTACCAGCAGCAAATCAATATCCGGAAGCATCCAGCGGCAATAATCCAGGGGCGTTGCGGGATTCAGCGCAAGTCCCGCCTTCGCCCCACGCCGGCGTATTTCCGCCAGTGTTTTTTGAATATGCGGTGTGCTTTCGGCATGGATAGTTACATAATCCCCGCTCTCAAATGGGATGAACGACAGCTTTTGGTCGGGACGCTGGATCATCAAATGAATATCCAAGGGGAGCTTTGTTATCCTGTGCAACAAGGGAATAAATTCCGTTCCTAGGCAATAATTTGCCACAAAATTCCCGTCCATAATATCTACATGCAACATCTCTATCCCTATCTGCTCCAGGCGGTGCACATGCTCTTCCAGGCACTCCAGCGGGCAGCACGCAATTGAAGGTGATATGTAAGCCGGATAATTCATCTGAATTGCCCTCCTCGTTTTTTGTTCTTCCTTTATAATGAAAGCTTTGATAAAGTACTTGTCACATTTTGCGTATTCTTTTCACAAATCCAAGATAGTTTGCAGAATATTTGAGAATTTGCTTGTTTATCTTTCAATTTTGATGTATTCTAATAATATAAATTATCCCACCTTGATTTTGGGGCTCATTGTCCAAAGGAATCTTTTTGAGGCGTTTTGATTTATCGAAAAAGCGCCTGCTGAATATCGGGATCAAAGGAGTTTTTATATGATTGCAACAGAGCGAATGGATTATATCCTGCAAAAGCTGGAGGCCGAAACGACCGTTACCATCAAGGAGATTGCCGCCAGTCTAAATGTATCTGAAGCAACGATCCGGAGAGACTTTGAACGGCTGGAGCAAAAAGGCCTGGCGCTGAGAGTACGCGCAGGCGCAACCAAAACCGGCGGGTCCCCCTTGGGGAATGTTGCACCGCTGATCACCAGCGAAAAACTGACGGAACATATGGAAGAGAAAAATGTGATCGCCAAAGCCGCCGCAAGCCTAATTCAGGACGGTCAATGTATTTTCCTGGATGGCGGAACTTCCGTCGCCCAGCTTGTCGATTTCATTCAAGATAAACGCATTAAAATCGTCACACCCAATCTTCTAATCCCCCGGAAGCTGTATAACATGGATATGGACATCTTCCTGATCGGCGGAAGATACATGCATTTCCACGAAAGCACCGTGGGCACCTACGCCGAAAAAATGATCTCGCAGTTTCACTTTGATTACGCCTTTTTCGGCTGCTCCGGTATCGAGCTAAATAACCAGCTGGCCTATAATGACGATATCGAAACCGTCCCGGTAAAGGAGGTTGCCATGCGGTGTGCCGATAAAAGCGTATTGCTGGCCGACTCCAGTAAAATTGGAAAGACCAGCGTATGTCGCTTCGCCTCGCTAAGCTCGTTTGATAACATCATTATCTACGAGCCGGAAAACCTCTCTATCGGTCTTCCTTCGAATTTTACCATCGTAAAAGAATAACTGTTTTAGGGAATAGGCATCCGGGTTCACCGACCCGGATGCCTGTTTCTTTAATTTACTTTATGCCAGGCCTTCAGAATTTCGGCAACAGCATCCTTTGCGGTAAGCTTGTATGCTTCCTTCAGCAGGTCGACCATACCTACCTGTCCAAAGATCTCAGTAGCGCCGAGCTTCAGCAGCGGCACACCTGCACCGTTCTTGGCCAGCACATCCGCCACAGCGCTACCGATACCATTTACCGTACCGTGGTTCTCGTAGGTAACGACCAGCTTCTTGCCCTTTGTCTCGTTCAGGATCAGCTCCTCATCGAAAGGCTTAATGGTAACCGGATCAACCACTTCCACGCTGATACCCTGCGCTCTCAGCTCTTCCGCTGCAGTCAGGGCATCGCCCATTAGGTAACCGCTGCCGACCAGCAGCACCTCATCACCGGGGATAAGGACCTTGCCCTTGCCAAGCTCGAACTTGGTACCGGGCTCATAGACCTCGGTAACATTCTTGCGGTACGCGCGGATATAATGGATGGCACCATCATTGCGGGAAAGGCACTCCCGAACCATCCAGTCCAGCTGCACCTGATCACAGGGATCGCACACAATGGCATGGGGAATGGTTCTCATAATGGCCAGATCTTCAAAACAGGTGTGGGTACCGCCATCAAAACCGGAGCAGATGCCGGGATCCGAACCAAATACATTGATGGTATTGTTCTGGTAAGCGCAGGAGATGTACAGCTGATCCAACGCACGGCGGGCCACAAAAGCCGACATGGTGTGTACCACCGGGATATAGCCGCGCAGAGAGAGTCCGGCCGCCACGCCCACCATATTCGCCTCACAAATACCGCAGTCTACAAAGCGGTCGGGATGGGATTTCTTAAAGCGCAGGAAAAAAGAAGCGCCACCCAAATCTGCATCCAGTACCATAATGCGGTCGTCTTTTTCCAGCATTTCCGTTACGGTTGCAACCAGCTGGTTGCGGAGCTCGCCGCCAAGAGTCCTATTTTCCTTCAGCATTGCTTATTCCTCCTCCGTTATTTTTCTCAGTTCAAGAATTGCGGCATCAATTACAGCCCGGCCTTCCTCAAATACCTTCGGTGCATGGTTATCCGGCATTTCCTCATAGTACTTGACACCCTGGCCCTTGATGGTATCCAGAACAATGCAAACCGCCTGGTCTTTTACTGCCTTCGCCTCATTGATGCCATCATCGATGGCTTCCTCACTGGCACCATCAACGGTCTTGCACCAGAAACCGAAAGCCTTCATCTTTTCTTCATAGCTGAAGGGCTTCAGGACCTCATCGCAGTAACCATCGTGCTGGCGCTTGTTATTATCGATGAACACGATGCAGTTGTTCAGCTTATTATGGGCCATAAACTGGAATGCCTCCCAGTTCTGTCCTTCGTTCAGCTCCCCATCACCGATGCATACATAGACATACTGATCGGTGATGCCTGCATGCTTTAGTCCATACACAATACCGGCCGCCACGCTGGCACCCTGTCCCAGAGAACCGCAGGTCACATCGATACCGGGGGTCAGCAGGCGGTCCACATGGCTCGGGATCCTAGTGCCGATATCATCCATTGTCAGCAGCAGCTTTTTATCAAAGAATCCCAGCTCCGCCAAAGCGGCCTCCACCGCCGGCGCGGCATGGCCCTTGCTCATTACCAGGTAGTCACGCCCCTCCCAGTTGGGATTCTTGGGGTCAACCTTCATCTGTTTTCCGTACAGTACACTGATGAGCTCCGTCACGGAAAGGCAGCCGCCGATATGCCCCATCCCGCGCTGCTTGAACATTTCCAGCTGGTCAATGCGCAGCTGGGCAGAAAATTTTTTCAATTTTCTCAGCTCTTTTGCATCCATAATATACCTCCTAAAAATAAGTTTTCGATATTAAGACCGCATCATGTGCAGTCGTATGCCTGGTATGTGGCCGATTTCCCCGAAAGAATCTCCTTATAGTCCTTCATCAGCGGGTGCTGTTTCCAGGTGGAATTGGTTTCCGCCACATAGTATACAGCGGGGTCAGCTTTTCCTTGATGGCATGTGTCACACGCATCACTTCTTTCCCAGTTATCTCGGGGTTATTGCTTAGGATAAACACTCGATCCGTCATGGCCCGTGCCGCCTTATAGGATTGCTGGATCCGCGGGGCGGTTTCATCGCCCGGATCAATAAAAATGAAATTGTAATTGGGGGTCAGCTGGATCTGCGGTCCATGGATGGCCTCGTCCACCTCATAGCCAACGGCTACAATATGTACCGTCTCGCCAATCTTCACCGCGCCTTCCAGGGCCGTGCCGTAGTTCGCGCCCGCCCCAATTACATACACCCGTTCCATCGAGAGCAACTTCTGCTTGTTGGCCTCGAAGTATGCCGGGAAGTTCCTGATCTGCTCTTCATAATTATCTATGCCCAGCAGCATCTGTGCCTTTTCCGTTTCCACCTGTTCGTTGTTTATCCTTCCCTGGGCACGCGCTGCATACAGCGCAAACAACATCAGGAATACCATCAGCGTGACTACACCCTTGGATACAAAGTCCAGCTTTTCTTCTCCCAGGCCATAGTCCACCACATCATCGGCCTCCCGCTCAAAATCGGAATGAACATTTCCTGTCAGGCCTATCGCGGGGACCCCAAGCTTTTTACACAGGCGCAGGGATTCGACAGTATTGGTGCTGCACCCGCTTTGGGAAATACAGACCACAAAGTCGTCCTTGTCCATGTCATGTTCATAGTGGTTAAAGGTAAACGGCGTAATGACCTTTACCTCAACTCCAAGGTATTCCCGCATATAATACCGTGCGCAATGGGCCGCATTACAGCTGGAGCCACAGGCCACCAACCAGACGCTCTTGTAGGGCCTGGCCGCAAAAAGCGATACCATCTTGGCCGTAAGGGACTCGGCATTTTTGATATTGCTGCGGACCTGCGCCGGTGTTTCCATGATGTATTTCAGCATGGAAAGGGCATTGCTATCCATTCAACTTCCGTCCTTTCTGCATCGATTTTTTCAGCTTTTTTAGACTGTTACGGTTTTCTTGCTTACACCCTTTGGGTGGTCCGGGTCGTATTCCCGGGAGAGGCTGCACAAACAGGCAAACATCTGTGAGAATACGGCGCCGGAAAATACCGCCCGAATGCCATCATATTTCACAGGAAGCAGCACACTTGTATCGCCCAACGATAGGTACTTCTCCTTATTCGTCACAACGGTACACCAGATATTGCTCTCCTCCTTTAGGCGGTGCAGCAGTGCCTCCGCACAGTAGTCGGTCTTTTCATCCGCCAGGAAGAACAGATAGGGTACAAACCGCTGGGCTGTCGCAATCGGGCCATGGCGGTAATCCGCCGAGCCGTAGCAGCGAGCATCCAGGTAGCTGGTCTCCTGAATTTTCAACTCCGTTTCATTGGCCAGGGCATCCATCAGCCCACGGCCGAGGACCATCATATGCTCGGTTTCCCGGTAGAACCGCACCACCTCCCGCACCTGGCTTTCCAGCACTGCCAGTGATTCGGAAATGATCTCGGGCGCTATATCCAGGGTATGCAGCAGCTCCGAATCTTCCGAAATATAGGCAGCAATCATCGTCAGCACCATGACCTGTGTCATGTAGGATTTGCCGGCCGTTACGCTGTTTTCGGGCCCGCAGTGGTTATTGATCTTATATTTACCCACCTGCGTCATCAGGGAACCTTCCACATTGGTCACGCTGACACAGATGCCGCCCTGTTCATCGCAGGCCTTCATCACCTCATAGATATCCTGGGCACCGCCGGACTGAGAAACCGCAATCATCAGTACATTGGAATAATCCGGCGCGGATTTGTACGCTGTAACCACACTGGGGGCACTGATGCTGGTTACCATCCCGCACTTAGCCTCAAACAGATACCGTCCCACCAGGTTTGCATGGTCGCTGGAGCCTCGGCCAACCAGCACAACGGTCTTGATATTCCTTTCTTTTACCTCGGCAGCGATCTGTTTACACACCTCACGGTTAGCCGCCAGACAGTTCGCTACCGCCTCTGGTTGCTCAAAAATCTCCTTCCAAAAAATAGAGTTGCTTGTGTCGTTCATTGAAAAACTCCTCCCGAAATTTTTTATTCCACCTCTTGAAAAATGAGGATATCCTGTGGTAGATTGTAAAGCAGCAAAAGAACCGGAAACATTTTGCGATGAAAAGAGGGCTTTATTATGAAATTCGATGGGATCATATTCGACCTGGATGGGACTCTGTGGGATTCCTGCCGCAGTGTTGCCGAAAGCTGGCATCTAACACTTACCCGGCGGTTTGGTATTAAAGAAGCGCCCTCCCTTTCCGAGATCCAAAGCATCATGGGGATGACTGCCTCCGAAATCGCGCGCGCCCTGTTTACCGGCATCGGGGAAGATCCTGCCTATATCTTTGAGGTCTGCGGAAAGGAAGAATGCGATTACCTTTCCACCCACGGCGGCATCGTCTACCCAGGTGTGGAAGAAATGCTCCAAGCGCTTTCCCGCCGGCACCCGTTGTTCCTGGTCAGCAATTGCCAGAATGGTTATATCGAAAGCTTCTTCCGGTTTACTGGGTTTCAGCAGTACTTTACCGACTACGAATGCGAGGGACGCAGCCAAAAACCAAAGGCCGAAAATATCCGGGATATCATCACCCGCCATCAGTTGGCCGCCCCCGTCTATATCGGCGATACCAAAATGGACGAAGCCAGCGCCAAGCTGGCCGGATGTCCCTTCATCCATGCGGCCTATGGGTTTGGTAGTGCCAAAGAACCCCTGGCCACAATAAAAACGCCGTTAGAACTGGTGAGGGCCCTCAATCAGGAAAGTAACTGATCCAGCTCCAAAAGCTCTTCTGCGGTGTTCGCCTGTGCCAGCTTTTCCAGCAGTTCCTCATCGGAAAGAATCAGAAACAGCTGCCGCATGTTCTTCAGATGCTCTTCCTCATCCACCGCCGCCAGGGTAAAAAACAGGGCAGCATCTTTATCCAGGTCGTTTTCATCAAAACGCACCGGTGTTTCAAACTTTGCAAATGCAATCGATGTTTTCTGCACACCGGGGGAGCCTTTGATGGAATGCGGAATCGCCAGTCCCGGCACGATCACGATATAGGGGCCCAGTTCCTCCACACATTCTATAATGCGCTGCGCATATTCCTCTGTGGCACAGTTTGTTGCCACCAGGGGGGAGCAGCTCTTTTTTATGGCATCCTTCCAGTCGGCAGCCTCTTTATAGAATGCATAACGCTTCCCTTCCACAATTTCTTTTAATAGCACTTTCTTCCCTCCATTTTCGCAGTAACTGTCTCCATTATAGGGCATATTGCAAACTATTGCAATACTTTGCAATTAAATAATTATTATTTCCCTTTTCTTTTGTCGTATTATGCAAAAATAGATGTGTTTATTTGGTCAATCTGCGGTTTTTTATGCTTTCTGACTAAAACTGTTGACATTGTATGGATGAAAT
>OLWE01000824.1_pt1 | contig 15546 bp, 13 predicted proteins | sample 1673591 | NCBI WGS metagenome assembly OLWE01 (sample SAMEA103958116, study PRJEB25191) | human gut metagenome | biome: human-associated habitat [ENVO:00009003]; feature: intestine environment [ENVO:2100002]; material: feces | place: Germany | collected 2013/2015 | reverse complement strand
ACTTTGATATTGAATGTTTATGCAAAGTTATAACGATAAATTATTATACAATGAAATCAAAATCATGCAGTTTTGTCGGCGTACCCGTAGCTCTGTCTATTTTGTAAAGAGTTGACACCTGTGCCTGATTTTCTTTTGTTGTCTGTCCAAGAGCATACACCTCGTCTTTCACGGGGTTATATGTCATGCAATACAACGTATAGCTATGCCAGTTGTCATAAAAATCATCTCCCTGCTCGAAATTCTTGACTATATCCAGTTCTCCCGTCTCCGGTTCAACTTTCACAAAGGCATACGGATAGTCATATCCCAATGAATACTGGAAAATATAAAATGCATAATAAGCATCACCGCCCCAGCATCCACATCTCAGACCATCAACGAATGACTGTGAACCAGGATTCCATGTTTTTAGCTTTATAGCATTTTGAGGCTCTTTTGACCAGAACTTATACCATCCACGCTCTTGATTGTAATAATCATCCAATGTTGTTGCATACATCAGGATTCCTTTTTCTTTTTCCTCATTAGGATTCACTTTTTGCATGCCATTAGTCTGTAGTTTAGAGCTAACTCCTAATTTAAAATCAGGAAATTTTTGTCCCGTTTGCGCATGAACGGAAAACGATGTTGCTGCTACTAAAAGTAACAAAAACAAATAGTAACTTTTTTTCATAGATAAAGTTTTTGTTGTTAACAATTATTGTTTTAATAAAGATTTCAAGCCATATCAAGCTTGATTTTGTTGAGAGGATGCCGCCTGCAGGTGTGTATGCAAAGAGGACTGTGAACTTAAACAATTACCGGTTGAAATGGGAATAAAACCTATTAAAAAAGGAATTTAAAATCAACTATAAAGCAGAAACAACTCCCTAAACCTGGGTAAAGATAAATACAATATTTCAAAGCTGAAATATTTTGCCTGGTAAATCTTATTATTTTAATGTTTTTTAAATTTAACATTTATAGCATTTTTAATTGCAATATGCTATACTTTGTACATATTTATTTACAAACTGAAAAAGGCATGAATAGGCGTTTCTGCCCATTTCTCAATACGACAGCACACATAAAATCGACAAATGGGGCACACAATATCACAAAGAAAGAATCATGTCCGCCAGCAGAACGGCAGTCTCAGCTTCATCCCTCGGAGCATCCTTCGGTTTCCATGCAACAATGAATCTTACCGATGCCGACCTGACACTGTAACCTCTGCTCTCCCACTCCACAAGCGTCTTCTGCATATTGACAGACAACTTGGCCACAGGCATACCGGCTGCATTATACAGAAAATGATTACCGTATGTAAGCCTGTCGCCGCTACGCAAGGCAAGAACTTCGCTTTTACGGCCTTTGAAGAACTGCAGATACACATCTTTGTGAGAAAGCAGCAAGACTATCTCCTCGGGCATGGCATACAGCTCTCGGTCTGTCATGTGGCAGTCAGCTCTCAGACGGTCAAAACAGTTGCCGTTGGTATAGACAAAAAGCCTCTGCTTAGCCCGCGTCATTCCTACATAATAGCGGCGCATCAGGCAGTCGTCTTTCGCATAATTGCCGGAGATAAGCATATACACATCGTCAAACTCACGGCCCTTTGCCTTGTGTATTGTCGATACAACGACATCTGCCCCAGACAGGTCGCAGAAATCTTCGACTGACGATTCAAACACAAACTCCTTGAAATCGCTTAGATATTTAGTCTTGCTGGTCTGCTCGAACAGTTCGATGCAACGCTTCAGATATGCAAGACTCTTGCTACTTTCATAAAGCGAGAATGTTTTATGTTTGGCATTTTCCCATAAGTCATCCTGAATTAGCGGTGAAGTAACATGCTTGCTTATGTATTTCATGAAATATCTCACCTCTACCATGTTCCAGAAGAGCAGGCCTTCCATCGACTGTATCAGTTTACATCTTATGCCGTTCCTGCGCAAAATGGCAACAAGCGTAACCGTTTCTTCGTTGGTCTGTGTGAGTATGCACGACGAACCTTTGCCCTTATGCGACATCAAGCAGTCCACAAGCGGCTTATACATATACAAAGAATTGCAGTGGACGACCTCTACTCTACCGTCGCTGTCTTTCATCGACTTTATAGGCGTTACCTTCATTCTCCGGCTTACGTTACGCAAAAAGTCGTTAGAGAAATCAACCAAATGACGCTCACTGCGGTAATTCTCCGTCATTTCTATAAAACGGCTCCCCTCTTCCTTGGTCAACTGATACATATATTTAGAGTCAGACCCGCGAAACTCGTAAATGTTCTGGTCGTCATCACCAACGGCTATCACGCGCATGTCATCATTGGCTTCCATAAGTGCCTTTACAAGTTTATATTCGTCGCCACTCATGTCCTGTGCCTCGTCAATAACAAACACCGTCTTGCCTATCTTTGACGGCTCCACCTCACCGTCGACAATCATCTGGGCCGCACGCCCAACAACATTGTCCACATCGTCAAGATTGCCGATACGCCCTAACAAGTCAAAGCAATAAGAATGGAATGTCTTTATCTCCACAAAGTGGGCTGCGTTGCCAATCAGCTGCATCAGCCGCTGTTTAAATTCTGTCGCCGCAGCCCTCGAGAACGTCAGCATCAAGAGCTGCTCATGCTTCACGTCTTCAAGCAACAAAAGCGATGCCAGCTTATGAACAAGCACACGCGTCTTGCCGCTGCCAGGTCCGGCAGCCACGACAATACAGCGCGACTCTTTATCAGAGATAATTTCCATCTGCCGTTCCGACAATTGTCCGAAAAGTTGCTTGTATTTCTTTGGCGTAAGATTGCGCTGCAGGTCGTTAACTCTCTCACCCTTGAAATATTTTGATATAAACTTTTTATAATCCATCCGGAAATAGTCGCTGACATACTGCAGGGCCGCATTATAGTCTTTCACCATCAGGTTAGCATATTCGCCGACGATATGCACCTGCTGTATCTTCTGCTTGTAAAACTCATTGAGCATGCGGTAATCTTCCTGCTTGAACCTCGATTTTGTGTCCTTTATTCTTTGTATGTTCATCGCGTTATAAAGGACAAGAAATCCTCCTTCAAGCTTGAGCGCGCCTATCCTCGACAGATACAGCAATGCCTCTTCCACATCATCGAGCTTTACATTGTCTAATTCAGTGAAAAACGACTTTTGTTTTTGCTTTATATAATTAAGGAGTCCCACAACAGAGAACATAACCGGCTTGCAGCCCGACTTGTCGCCGTCTTTATCATCCACCTGTCCGTAAAGCCATTCTATCGCAACCTGACATATCTCCATACGCTTTTCAAGACGCTTAATAGTCGACTCCATATCGCCCACACGCCTCAACTCCATGTTATGCTGTGCGTCCTCCTTCTTGCGCACATATCCTTTCACTGTCAGAAAATAAAGCAACGTGCGTATGTCTTTCTCTTTAGACGTGGTTATGCCATAGTTCAAGGCATTGTCGTTAAACTGCTTGCACGATATGCGCAGCGGCTCATCGGGCAGACAGGTCAATATGTATTTTTCAAGTTTTTCAAATCTCGTCAGCAACAACATTGCCCTACGCTCAGAGTCGCCTGCGTCAAGCAGGTATGCCGAGATGTCCCTGCTGTCGGCCAAGATGCCGGCCTGCCGCATACGCTCAACCACAGACACCACTTCGCTCTTGTTCAGTCCTAATATGTCTGCCAGATAGTCAATGCGCGACTCGCCCTCAGCGTCTCCGGCCTTGGCTATGTTTTTCTGCGAAATCAGCGACTTTATTATTCTCACGGCTGTCTCCGTTTCGTCGCTGCCGAACAATACCGACGACGTTATGCGCTCTCTTGCCTCGTCCATGTTTTTCACGGTGATGCCTGTAGCATAAACATGCGGCACGTTGTTGCCCCTTATCAGATATCCGCTCTGCTCCAGCGTGGCGAGTGCCGTGCGCACGCGTGTTTCTATGTCATACACCGAATCGTCCCATCCGGCGCAACGCGCTATCTCCAATGCCGAACAGCTGACCTTCATGCGGTGCTTTGTAAGATTCTTTACGGCTCTCCACACCTGTTGGATTTCGCTGATGCTCAACTTTGTCTGATTAAGCAATATGAAATGCTTGTCCAGGTCGTTGTCATTATACAGCACGTAGCAGCGTGCCGTCAGTTCGGGGTCGCGCCCAGCCCTGCCGGCTTCCTGAACATAATTTTCAAGCGAGTCGGATATGTCGTAATGCACAACAAGCCCCACATCTTTCTTGTCAACTCCCATTCCGAAGGCCGAAGTTGCCACTATTATGCGCACCCTGCCGCTCATAAAGACATCCTGATTGCTTATCTTCTCATCGGCATCCATCTTGCCGTAAAAAGGCAAAGCCTTCAGCCCGTCGGAAGTCAGCTTGCGCGCAAGATCGACAGTGCGCTTTGTGCGCGACACATATACTATCGCGGGACAGTTGAATTCCGACACCAGCGACCTGAGCTTCAGATACTTGTCATTGTCGGTTTCGGCATATATTACCGAATAGCGCAAGTTGGTTCTTGAGGCATTAGAGGCAAAAAGTTCAAGATTGATGTTCAGCGTCTTGCTGAAATAATCGCAGATGTCCTGTATCACTTTCTGCTTTGCCGTCGCAGTAAAGCACGACACTGGTATAGGCGTCTTGCACCGCTTTCTTTTCTGATATTCGCTGATAAACTTGCCTATGTAGAGATAGTCAACCCTGAAGTCCTGCCCCCATGAAGAGAAGCAGTGGGCCTCATCAATGACAAACCTCACAACATTGCGCGCTGTCAATATCTTTTCGATTGTCTTCGACCTCAGAGTCTCGGGAGAAATATACAGGAGTGAAGCGTCGCCGTCCTGCACTCTTTTTATTGCCAGCGAGCGCGATATAGGGTCAAGCGGTCCGTTAATGGTAACGGCGTCAGTTATGCCACGGTCAGCAAGATTGTCCACCTGGTCTTTCATCAGCGACTGCAAAGGCGAAATTACTACAGTCAGTCCGTGAACGGAACGGCCCTGCATCAGTGCCGGCAACTGAAACGTAAGCGACTTGCCTCCGCCTGTAGGAAATATGGCAAGCAGCGACTTGCCGTCTATCGCAGCCTTGGCAGCCTGCTCCTGAAGCGGCACACCGTCGTAAGTGCGAAAGCCGTCATATCCGAAGAAAGTCTTCGGTTATATCTCACGTTAAGCTTCGTGTTGCAGTAGTCGCAGCCTTCGCTGCAGCTTGTCTCACGCAGCAACTTCATGACAAACTCAACGGCAGGATAATTCTTAAGCACCCATCCGGGAGTAACCGAACGATGGTCTGTTGTATCTATCAGCGCCAGCGCATACGCCAGTTCGCAGGGATACAGCCTTATCATCATGTCTATGTCTGCATTGCCGCAAATCATTCCTTTATATATGCTGCGCACAAGGTCAGCCGGTCTGTCGTCAAGAACCATTATACCTACCATCTTGAAAAATCCTTCAAACTCACGTTTATCTTTCAATAACGATGCGAACAGCATGCGCTTTTCGTCGGGCTGCGAATTCCATTGTGCCACTTCGTCCATCAGCAAGTCTCTTGCCTTCTCGCAGTCGTTCACGGGATTGTTCATCTGCTCGCTCACCAGCTTGTCGTCTTTCACAAGTCTGTGATACGGACGCTCGGGAAAAAGCAACGGCGATACATAGAGCGTGTCTACCAAAATCCATGGGCATGGCTCGTCTTCAAACAGATATTTTATGTCATGGTGTATGATGTTATGGCCGCACAAATAATCGACATCTTTCAGAAAACCGAGCAGTTCGCTTTTGGATGACTTATGAAACACGCCACCGTCATGGCGCAGCGCACCAATGTCATGCACCTTATGGTCACTAAGCCCAATCTCAGCATCTATCACGGCATAACGCGGAGCATTATTATATGTGTCGGATGCAGTTTTCTGACTGAAGATTCCATTCTTATCCTCAGCCTTAATTCCCCGTATTAGTCTTTCCCATATTTTCATGCTTCCCAACCGTAAAAAATTTGTCAACGGTGCAGTCTGACGGCATCATCAATATGCCTCTATCTGCAAATATCCAATTATCAAGGTTACACTTATCTGATTGCAAGACTTGCAATAATTCTTTACAAAAATACAAAAAACTATTTTATTCACATTAATTCAACAAGATTTTATTCGAATTAATGCTACCAACGCAAATTAACTCAAGCTGCAGCAATAACAGCTAATAATCCTTGTTATAAAAATCTATGCGAATAAAAATCAACGGAAAAACATGTTGCGTTATCTGAATTTACCAAACATCATACTGCCATATCCTGCCTTTCGAGAAACAAGATATGGCAGTATTATTTATAGAAGAGAGATGCTTTATTGGTAATTTCCGAATCAATTATGCAACCTATTGCTCATTCTCCCCTTGGTAAGCCTCAACCACATATAAATCAACCATGGGATAACTACTTGCCACACGCTCGATACATCTCTTCACGTCATCCCACTTTAAGCCTCCTAATCCGGCACCTATCGCCGGCATGGCTATTGCCTTAACATCATTACAGACGGCCAAGTAAAGCATTCTGTCTAACGAACCTTCAATATACTCAATTTCAGCCCGGGTACGCCATGTAACCTGAGTTCCGAGATTATATATGTGTCCGCTGCCATAATCATAGTCGAACACATCTCCGGGACAAAATTCCCCTTCTTTACACAACTGCTTATACTTAACATACATATCCGGAAATTTAAAGCACAGAAAGCATGGCCGAAATGTTCACGCTGATTTCCTAAAAATAACTCTATGACTTACGGATAAAAAGTGGCCCACTTTTGAGTGAAAAGTGGCCGAGTTACGAGTCGTAAACAGGCCACTAACAGTTTGAAAGTGAATACACGTTATTTTGTTACACAAATACCATATAGAAAAACAAAAATATCAACCTTAAACATAATAAGCCGAAAATGTTACGATTTTCACGCACTTTTTGCTTTATGATGAAATACCGGACTTGAGATGGCGCAAAAAGGATAAGGAGAAAGCAGTAAGAAGGAATATTGACTGACGGCAAAAACCGACATACGTACATTACTTTCGGCTGGCAAAAAGGCCATAATAAGAAGATGCTTTGCCATAAAGCATGATTATGTTTTTTTACTAAAAAAATCAGAAAGCAATCAGAATTTATTCTATCTTTGCAAAAAAGCACAAGATTATGAAGAAACTCTATTTAATAACATTAATCTTCAACGTCTGCATCCTGTCTGCTGCAGCACAAACGTCAGCTAAAAAGAATGCACAACAACCTGCTGACTCTATAAAAATAACAACGTGCAATGCCGGCATGACGACGATAAGAAATGTTCATCTTGGCAAGAAAGATTCTACGCTGCATAAACTAAAGGTGTATAAAATTGACAACAATGCCATAAAGACACCTAAATATGACGCATTCAAGGAGAGCATGAAGAGAAAGCCACAGGCCGTTGACTTACTGAGAGACATTGCCGGACACCTCATTAAATAGTCTGAACACACAGAATTAAATAACCGGTATACGCCGAAACACCAACATCACGGATAAGCCAACAGCAGGATATGATGGCATAAAGCGTCAGCGCAAGACTCTTACAGATGATAAAATCCAAAGAAACATGCCATGTGCCGATGAGCCGTTCTTGACTTAAGGCATGAAACATGGGCATGAAAGAATTATTTAACACAAAAATTAGTACGCAATAGCAACTAATTCAAAATATAATATTACCTTTGCAAAAAATTTAAATTATGCCAAAGGAACTGTTAGGAACAACAATAGGAAAACTGCGCAACAAGCTGCACCGCCTGATGAAACAGCGATATGCTGCCGAGGCAAGCATAAAACTTACCGTTGAAGAGTTTATACTCCTGACAATGATAAGGGCAAAAACCGACCAGATTCTGCAAAACATTGCCATAGCAACAGGCAAGAACAAGTCGGTTGTGATGCGCATGATAGACTCGCTCGAGAAGAAAGGTCTCGTGAAACGCACCGTAAACCCGGAAGACAGACGCGAGAATCTGCTCAGCACCACAGACACGGGCGAACAGGTTGTTGCCGAATACCACAAAATTGAGAAGAAGCTGTCTTGCGAATTGCTGAAGGGCATACCCGAAGAAAAGGTGGAGGTGTTCTTCGAAGTTGTAGAGGAAATATCAAGACGCACAAACAGTCTTTAACGCGATAAAGGCAAACTATCCGGAAAATAAAGCTCACATCAGCCATTATATCTCAAATTCAGTCACCCAGAAGTTTAAGTCGTCCACATTGCGCTGACCTCAGAAACGCCAAGGCATACCATGCTTTAACCTGCGGCACGAAAGGCAACGAAGACGGTAACATAAAAGGTGACCGAAACATAACCTTATGTTTGAGCTTATTATTTTATAGATATAGTTGCTATTGTAAACTATTTATATTATCAATAAAAATCAGATGAAGAATATAATTAAAAATGTTATTACGTGCCTGTTGCTGATTTGCCCGGTATCATTACACGCACAGCAGACAGCACGCATCATGAGTTTGAATGAATTATTCTCACTGGCCGACACGCAGAGCAAGACGATAAAGATTTACGAGTCGGTTGTAAGCGGTGCCGAGAAAGACATCTCGATGGCAAAGAATGCCTATCTGCCAAGCGTGGAGTTCTCGGCATCGGCAACGTTCAACGGCAACGCATGGGTGGCCGACCGCGACTTTTCAAACGGACATTCATTTTCATCGCCTCATTTTGGTAACAACTTCGCAATAGAGGCCTCGCAGGTAGTATTTGCAGGAGGTGCAATCCACTATAACATAAAGGCCCTGGAGATACAAAAGAGAATAAGGGAGTGGGAACTTGCCTCGCACAAGCAGGACGTTTACTTCCTGCTGACAGGCTATTATCTCGACTTGTACAAATACCGCAACCTGCTCACGGTGTATGACAGAAACATGGAACAGACGCGCCAGGTGATACGAGACATGCATGCACGCGAAGCTGCCGGAGTGGCACTGAACAACGATATCACGCGATATGAGGTGCTGTATCAGAATCTGCAATATAAGCGCACTGAGCTTGTAAGTTCGATAAACATCTGTAACGACAAACTGGTAACGATGCTCGAACTGCCTAAGGACACGGAGATATTGCCCGACACGACACTCTTGTCGAGTAACATGCCGAAACCCGGCGAAGCCGAATTTCAGGACATAGCCTACAAGAATTCGCCTATACTAAACAAGAACAGACTTGCGCTCGACATGCTCAGCAAGAAGGAAAAAGTGATAAAATCGGGCTACATGCCGCAGATAAGCATCATAGCCGGCGACAATCTTAAAGGTCCTATCACATACGAAATACCTACATTGGACAACAACATCAACACATGGTATGTAGGCGTGGGACTTAAATTCAACATAGGCAACATATACAAGCTGCCAAAAGACTTGTCGCGCCTGCGCTCTTCAGTGGAGCAGTCGCACAACGAACTTACGTCGGCCGAAGAAAGCGTATCGCTCGACGTAAACGCCGCATATACAAGATATCTCGACTCGTTTGAACTTCTGAAGACACAGGAAAAGAGCCTTCAGCTTGCACGCGAGAACTACGACGTGATAGCCAACCGCTATGCTAACGACCTTGTGCTCGTGACCGACCTCGTAGACGCCGACAACCTCAGACTGTCGGCCGAGGTTCAGTATGTCAACGCACAGATAAACGTAATATACAATTATTACAAGCTCATTTACTCAACCGGTTCACTGAATACGATAATTAAATAATCAAAAATAATTATGATCAGAAAAAACAAAAAGATATTGCGCAACATCATCGTAATCGCAATAATTCTGAGCGGACTGACATGGGTCTGCTCAAAGTTCATACACTTCGGCAATGTTGAATACACCGACAATGCCCAGATAAGACGAAACATCATACCGATAAACTCGCGCGTGCAGGGGTTCATACAGAAGGTATGCTTCGATGATTTCCAGTTTGTACACAAAGGAGACACTCTCGTAATCATCGAAAACTCTGAATATAAGCTGAAAGTAGAACAGGCAAAGGCAAACTATCAGAAAACCCTCATGGAGAACACGGCCATGGGAACGGCAATATCTACCACGGCAAACAACCTTTCGGTTTCTGACGCAAGCATAGAGGAACTGAGAATAAGGATGAACCAGACCGAAACAGACTACCAAAGATATAAGCAGCTGTATGCACAAAAGGCCGTTACACGCCAGCAATATGACAACGCAAAGGCCGACTATGAGGCTACGAAGGCCAAATATGACATGCTCGTTAGACAAAAGAAAAGTACATCGCTCGTAAAAGACGAACAGACACAGCGCCTTGAGCAAAACCAGACAAACATAGACGTGGCCAAGGCAGCCAAAAACCTGGCCGAACTGAATCTGTCGTACACCGTGATTGTTGCCCCGTGCGACGGTTACACATCACGCAAGGCCCTGCAGGAAGGACAGTTTATCCAGCCCGGACAGACTCTACTGTCTATAGTTGAATACGACAACGTATGGATTATAGCCAATTATAAGGAAACACAGACGGCCAACATACGCGAAGGCATGCCCGTAAGCATAAAGGTGGACGCCGTGCCGGGCGTTGAATATCACGGCAAGGTAGGCAAGCTGGCCAACGCCACAGGCGCACAGTATTCTATAATACCGCAGGACAACTCTGCCGGAAACTTTGTAAAGATTGAACAGCGCGTTCCAATAAAGATTGTATTCACAAAAGAGAACAGCAAGGAAGCCATAGAACGCCTGCGCTCGGGAATGAACGTAGAATGTGAGGTTAAATACTAAAGCTTATGCCAGCACCTTCACCACAAGAAGTAGCAGCCGCAAGACGCATAATGGTATGGAAAGACTTTGTGCCCCAGCCTCTGCGTTTTCCGCTGATAATATTTATAATTGTTGTCTACATGTTCTCCGGCGGCATATACATGTCGGCCGTGGCCGAGATGACGGGAACATGGGGCTGGATCAACGAAGACGTAATGATGGCAGGCTATGCCTCAATGACGGGACTTACAATGGCCTTTCCGCTGCTGTTCAGGATACTGTTCAGATTCACAACGCGCGACGTTCTCCTGTTCTCTGGTGCAGTGTTTATCATATGCGACTACATCTGTATGATATGCGACTTTCTCCCGCTTGTTGTTGCCCTGTCATTCATTAGCGGTTTCTTTAGAATTGTAAGCACTTTTGTTTGTTGGAGCAGCATCCAGCTGAAGATTACGCCAAAGAGAGACTTTGCGGTGTTCTTTCCATTCCTGTTCACATTTGTCCTCGGCAGCGTGCAGCTTGTCAACGTTGCCACGGGATACAGCATTTACGCCTTCGACTGGCAGGCCATGCACCGCATAACCATTGGTGCATTCATACTTGTTTTCGCGCTGGTTTATTTCTGCATGCGCAGCAAGTTCCGCCAGGGTCCATATATCCCGTTCAAGGGCATCGACTATCTCGGCGGAATAATGTGGACTCTGTGGCTGTTCTGCATCATATTCATCTGTGTATATGGCGAACACTACGACTGGCTTGACGGCGAACCAATCCGCATAGCCATAGCGTTTGCTGTTATTCTGCTGCTGATGTGTCTGCAACGCGCTGCCACAATCAGGCATCCTTACATAAACATAAGGACGTTTTCGCAACACAACATGTTCTATATATTCATCCTGTTCGGGTGCATGACGCTGATGTCTGCCACGGCTACATCCACCCAGAACATATTTACCAGTTCGATTCTTGGATACGACGCACGCCACAATGCCGACCTCAACTGGGGCATAACGGCAGGAATAGCCGTAGGCACGGGCTTTTTCTTCATGGCTCTGACGAAGTGGAAATGGCGAATTAAGGACATCGTCTTAACCGGGTTTGTTTCTTTTCTGCTTTACCAGACGATGCTGTATATCCTTATCGACCCTTCAACGGAGAAATACATGCTGTATCTGCCCATGCTGCTTAAGGGCGCCGGAGTGAGCATTGTGTACACATCGCTCACCTACGCCCTTGCCGGCTGCGTCACATTTGAGTATTATTTCGAGGCCATGTGCGTCATCGGATTTATCCGGACGAGCTTCGGCGGACCGCTCAGTTCGGCCATAATGACCAGGATTTTCAACAACGTCAAGCAGGCTAACACAGCCAATCTGGGCAGCTATATCGACCCGATGTACTACAACTGCGAATCGTTTCAGACTCTATACAGCGAATTTCAGCGGCAGATGCTCATGGTGAGCCTTAAAGAGGTCTACGGATGGGCCGTGATAATGGCCGTGATAATCCTGCTCGCCATACTGCTGTCTGACTATCGCGTACACCTTGGTGCAAGGGCTAGTCAGATGCTCAGGCTGTCGCAAATATGGAGGCAAGTGCGTCACAAGTCTGACTAAGGTGCAAAAAGCATAACGGCACGGAGCCTTACGGACGGCAGCACAAGACACGGCAAATAAGCCGTCTGCCGGATATTTCTGCCGCAAATTACAGGCATGCTCTGAAAATGTCCGAAAAACCGTAACTTTTTCGCCATATATAGTTAAAGATTAAGCATTGGCAACATCAATAAGCATTATATATTAAGAAAACATCGCAGGTTTAGTTTCAAACCGTTAGTGGGCCGTTTACGGGTCGTAAGTGGCCCACTTTTCATGCAAAAGTGGGCCACTTTTTATCCGCAAACGGCATACTAATTTCAGACTAAATGCAAGTTGATGAAACAAGGGAGACACAACGAGCGGCAAGGCACGCTGCACTATAAATGAAACAAGGACACCGGACACCTAAAAAATAACGGCAAACACACAAGAATATCGCTGCAAAATCTTATCTTTGCAGCGATATTTTTTATTTTAGAAAAACAGAAAATGCTTATGAAAAATAACAGAATAACCGAACTTTTCGGCATTGAATATCCCGTAGTTCAGGGCGGTATGGTGTGGTGCAGCGGCTGGCGACTGGCTTCTGCCGTGAGCAATGCTGGCGGTCTGGGACTGCTCGGAGCAGGCTCTATGCACCCGGAGACATTGCTTGAGCACATAAACAAGATGAAAGCTGCAACCGACAAGCCGTGGGGCGTGAACGTTCCGCTGATGTATCCCGAGATAGACAGACTCATGAAGATGATAATAGACGAGGGCGTAAAGGTTGTGTTCACGTCGGCAGGCAGTCCGAAGAAGTTCACCCCGATGCTTCACGAAGCCGGAATAAAGGTGGCTCACGTAGTGTCGAGCAGCAAGTTTGCCGCAAAATGCGAAGAGGCAGGCGTAGACGCTATCGTTGCCGAAGGCTTTGAGGCAGGCGGCCACAACGGACGCGAAGAGACAACCACGATGACTCTGATACCGCAGGTGCGCAAGGCAACCACAAAGCCGCTCATAGCAGCAGGCGGAATAGCATCGGGCGAGGCCATGCTCGCAGCCATGGCTCTCGGCGCAGAAGGCATACAGGCAGGCACATTGTTCGCACTCACCGAGGAGAGTTCGGCGTCAGAAGAGTTCAAGAAGAGATGCACAGAACTTGCCGAAGGCGACACCATGCTGTGTCTGAAGAAGATTGCCCCCACCCGACTCATCAAGAATGCCCTATACACCAAGCTGGCCGAAGCTGAAGACAAGGGAGCCACAGCCGACGAACTGCGCGAGATACTCGGCAGGGCAGCATCAAAACGAGGCATATTTGAGGGCGACATGGAGAGCGGCGAACTGGAGATAGGTCAGATTGCCTCAGCGATAAAGACGATAAAGCCTGTGAGCGAGGTGATGAAAGAACTTATCAGCGGCTTTGAAAAGGCAAAGGAAAGAGTTGCACTTCTGTAAGCCTCAACGCTTGTTTATCATCATTTTGCGGCAGAATAAAATGATTCTGCCACAAAATATTATACCCGTAAAACAATTCGTCATCCGCAACATCCTTATAAAGCGGCAACAAAAGTCTGCCGCATGATGTTACGGATGACGAATAAAATTATCAAACAATATCACGACGGACATCCGTCCGACATCACATATACATTTTATCCCAGCTTTACTTTGAGCCATCGTCCGCTGAACAGGCGCCATAAGAATATTGCACCGCGGAACGTAAGCTCTATGGCCATCGCCATCCATACGCCGCGCAAGCCGTAGATAGGCGCAAGATAAGCCGCAAGAGTAAGGCGCACGAGCCACATGCTGGCAAGGTTCATGCAGGCAGGAACAAGCGTGTCGCCTGCACCGAGGCATACGCTGTAAGCCACTATCGAAGCGGCAAACATCGGCTCGGCAAAAGCCTCTATACGCAAAGCACCGATGCCCAGCTGGCGAATTTCTTCCACAGGCGTCATTATTCCAATCATCTGCGGTGCCGTGATATACATCACGACGCTGATGGCCGCCATGACAATCATGCCAAGAAATACGGTGCGGTAAGCAAAGCTGCGCGCCAGGCGCGGCTGACCTGCACCGATGCTCTGCCCCACAAGTGTGGTGGCAGCCTCGCCTATGCCGTATCCCGGCATGTAGCAAAGGCTCTCGGCGGCTATGGCAAACGTGTTGGCGGCTATGGCAAAGTTGCCAAGCGGGGCAACAATCATCGTACTTACGATCTGCGCACCGCTCATCATAATATACTGTGCGCCCATCGGCGTGCTTATCTTTGCCGCGTTGCGCAGATAGTCCCACAGCGGTGCAAAGGTCCATTTCTCCTTTTTCAGCATCAGTTCCGACGACCTGAGCGTTGCAAACCATATCAGCATCACACCCGTAACGATGTATGCAAGAGCCGTTCCAAGGGCAGCTCCTGCCACGCCCATGCCCATTCCGGGCATCAGTATGTCGTAGCCAAGCACGGAGACGTGACGCGTGCTGAATATAAGGAAATAGTTGAACACCACGTCCAGAAGACACATCAGCACGCTGACGGCACTGGGCACGCGCATGTTTCCCGAACTCTTAAGCATGCTCGACGACAGTATTCCAAGCTGATATACGGGCAGCGACATGCAGAATATGGCAAAATAGCGCGACGCGTCGGGAGCGATATCGGCTCCTCCGCCAAGCCACAGGGGCAGCGGACCGGCTATGACAAGGCATATGGCGGTAAGGATGAGCGTGAAGAGCGCCGTGGCCATTATGCCCTGACGGAACACCTGGCGCGCCTTTACAAAGTCGTTGGCACCGATAAAGTGGGCAGCCTGCACCGAGAAACCCATGGCAGCGGCCGACGTAAGACCGCCAAAGAGCCACGTAGTTGACTGTACTATGCCTATCGACGCCGAAGCCTTGGCACCAAGCGAGCCAACCATCGACGCATCGATATATACCATCAGGGTGTTTGTCAGCTGTGCCAGAATGGACGGCACGCTGAGCTGGGCTATCAGATTGAGCATCTGACTGCCGTTCATCGTCTGGCCGTTGCGTATCATGGCCAGCAAGTCTTTTCCTTTATTAGCTGAAAACATCGTGCGAAATTACTACTTTTAAGATGAATAAACAAATTACGCGGACAAAAAACACGCGGAAATCTTTTATTAAAGACTTC
>OLWE01000814.1_pt1 | contig 15712 bp, 6 predicted proteins | sample 1673591 | NCBI WGS metagenome assembly OLWE01 (sample SAMEA103958116, study PRJEB25191) | human gut metagenome | biome: human-associated habitat [ENVO:00009003]; feature: intestine environment [ENVO:2100002]; material: feces | place: Germany | collected 2013/2015 | reverse complement strand
TAAAGCGGATTGGCCTGAATTTTCCGGTGTTCAAGGATGGCGGGGAAGTTACGGAGCTTTTGTGGGACAAAGGGAATACCGTTGAGACGGTATGTGCATTGTCCAAACTTCAAGAGGGAAAAACATATCGAGATTGAAGCATTTGGGAATGATTTAACTTCAACATAAGGAAAACCCGAAGCAGCACTGGAAAGGTACTGCTTCGGGTTTTTTACTGTTTAGCCTTGTATGCTTCGCCCCATGCCCGCATGGAATCCAGAATGGGTTTCAGGCTTTCGCCAAGTTCGGTCAGCGCATATTCCACCCTCGGCGGCACCTCGGGATAGACTGTACGGGTAATGATACCATCGGCTTCCATTGAGCGCAGGCTGTCTGTCAGCACCTTCTGGCTGATTCCCTCCAAGGCCTTTTTCAGTTCATTGAACCGCCACGGACGGGCCAGCAGATTTCGTATGATAAGCAACTTCCACTTGCTTCCAATCAGCGCCACAGTAGTTGCTACCGGGCAAGCGGGCATTTCTTCTTTTGTCAGCATCGCAGCACCCCCAATAGTTCAAATTAGAATGTTACATCTAAATTATAATACAGTGCACTCTAATTTTCAAGCAGTTACTTTCAGGTGAGCTGTGTTGCTTCTTGTGCCCCAGTAATCAATTTGTGCGTACTTGTGGCTGGGCATTGGTCTGTACCTGGAAAAGCAGAAGGACGGCAGCTGCATCAGGAATATGGTGTTTGCATTCCCTGTTCCAGTGAGCGGTCAGAAAGTGAAAGAACTTTCCTTGGAAAATGAAGCAACAGTCGAAATGGTATGCCTCTTAGTTCTGCGAAATCCAACGGCACATATCAACATGGATGTGGATGTGGACGAAATGGTGCAAAAAAGGCTCTTCACGGAATCTTGTTGGTTGCCCCAAGATTCCGCGAAGAACCAAGCGATGTGAGAATCACTCCGTAATGTAGGTGTACTGCATATTGTAATCCTTTGCGTACTGCTCAGCGGCGGAGTCCGGCAGGACTTCCAGGACAAGGTTCGGACAGTTATGGAAAGGGCTGTTAACGAAAGGCGAGTTGCCAAAACTCGTTAGCTTGCGAAGATTGCCCAGCAATGCAAGCGACTCGCATCCTGAGAAGGCAAATTGATCGACCCTTTCCAAACTGCCCAGATTCGGAATTGAGGTCAACTTTTTGCATTGGTTGAACCCGTATGATCCGATAATGGTTACGTTGCTCAAATCGCCGATGCTTACCAAAGAGGTGCAGCCATCAAACGTCTCAGAGGGAATCTCTTTCAGGCTGCTTAAATCACCGACGGTTTCCAGCGCAGTGCATCCCATGAAACACTGCATCCCAATTGATTCCAATTTAGGCATATTGCCGATTGATTTCAGCGCGATGCAGCCCCTAAAGACAGAACTTTCAATGCTTGTAACATTGCTTAAATCACCAATGCTGACAAGCGCTTTGCAGCCAAAGAATGCACTACTCCCAATGGCGGTTAGTTTGTCAGAACAGTCAACGCTGATTAACGATACACAGTGTGAGAAAACATCGTATTCCAAGCGCGTCAAGCTGTACAAATCATCAACATGCTCCAGTGCACTGCAGCCGCTAAAAGCACCTTGCCCGATAGTTTCCAAGTTGTGCAGGGAACCGATACTCTTCAGTGCAGTACAGCCCATAAATGCATACTGACCGATGCTGGTGATCTTGTCAAGTTCATCAACGTGTTCCAAGGCGCTGCAATTCACAAAACCGTTAGAATCAATGGATTCGACATTACTCATGTTGCCGACACGCACAAGCGAAGAGCAGCCTTCAAATGCGTAAGAATCAATCGAAGTTACGCTGCTCATGTTGCCTACGCTCTCTAATGCGGTGCAGAAGCCAAAGGTGGAATATCCGATGGATGTGACTTTGCTTAAATCGCCAATGGTTTTCAGCGCTTTGCAGCTATTGAAGGCACAAGTGCCGAGTGTTGTGACATTGGTCAGATTCCCGACGCTGGTTAAAGCGGTGCAGTCAGCGAATGCACTGCTGCCGATGCTATTCAGCCGGGGCAGTTCAGGAAGGCTGGTCAATGCTTTGCAATTAGAAAACGCATATTCGCCGATGGTGCGGACGTTGGACATGTCCCCGATACTCGCCAGCTTGCTGCAGCCATAGAATGCATCTTTCCCAATGCTGGTAGCGCTGCTTAAATCGCCGACTGAAAGAAGATCCTTCAAACAGTAGAACAGCTTGTCAGGAACAGCCTTCAAGCTGCGTAAATCGCCAACCGTGGTTAGCGCAGTGCAGCCATCAAAAACTTTCTCGCTGATGCTTGTCACACTGCTTAAATCACCAACGGTTTTCAGCGATTTGCAATTGCGGAATGTCTCTCGATTCAAGACGGTCAGCTTTTCCAAGCCGCTAATGCTGGTCAGTGATTCACAGCCGTAGAAGGCACCATACGCGATGCGCGTAACATTGCCGAGTTCCCCGATGCTTTGCAGGGAAGTACACTGCTTGAACGCATTTGCGCCGATGAAAGTAACGCTGCTGAGACTGCCGACGGTTTTCAGCGAAGTGCACTGATAGAAGGCGTTTTCGCCGATGGAAGTAACGCTGCTGAGATCTCCGATGCTTTCCAGTGACGCACAGGCATAGTCTTTTGACATGCCTTCGTCCGGAATCCAACGGCTGGAAACCCCAAAGGCAGAGTCGCCGATGCTTTCCAAATGGGGCATATCACCAACCCGAACCAAGGAGGTGCAGCCTACAAAAGCACTATTGCCAATACTTGTTACATTGCTCAAATGCTCCATGGATGTGAGCGATTCGCAATCTCTGAAAGCGTAAGCACCAATAGTGGTTACATTATCGGTGATATAAAGTGTTTCCAACGCATAGCATCTGGAGAATGCGTATACGCCAATGCTCGTCACATTCTCCAAACCTTCTACGCTTTGCAGATTGAAACAGCTGGCAAATGCGCTATCCGGAATGGCAGAGATGTTCGTTAGACCACTAATAGTGGTCATGGCGCAGGACTCGAAAGCACCGCTGCCGATGCTTGTTACGTTGCTTAAGCCCTCGATGCTTGCAAGAGAATTGCAACTGAAAAATGCTTCCGCCCCAATGTGGACGTCATTTCCTCCGATTTCAAGCGTATTCAACTGACAATCGTAGAAAGCCCATCTTCCAATCTTTTTAATATTGTCTAAGCTGCTGATTTCTTTGAGTGAAGTGCAATACCCAAAAGCCCAATCCCCAATTGTTGTGACATGCTGCAAACTTCCGATTTCTGCTAAAGACGCGCAGCTGAAAAAGGCTGAATCACCGATTTGTTCGACATTAGAAATGTCGCCAATACGCTTCAGTGAATCGCAATATTGTTCTGTTCCATCGTCCCAACTGATACTGTATGAAAAAGCAGACGAGCCGATACTTTTCAGATGGGGCATATCACCGAGCTGCGTCAGTGATTTGCAGCCTGCAAAAGCAGATTCGCCAATGCTCGTCAAAGAAGTCAAATCCCCAACATCTTGCAGTGAAATGCAGTTATAGAACGTGAAGTCGCTGAGATTTGTCACATTCTCCAGCCCCTGCAACTTTACCAGCGCCGTGCATCCATCGAATGCGTGCGCGCCAATCTCTGTCACGCTGCTGGGAATCGTGATCTCTTTCAGGCTCGTGCAGCCCGAGAAGGCGTAATCCCCGATGGCAGTTACAGAATCAGGAATTTTCACGCTGACAAGGCTCGTGCTGTTTGCAAACGCATATTCATCAATGCGTTTTACGTTTGCGGAAATTTCGTAAGTCGCGACATTTCCGCCGCTTGGAGCGTCCGCGCTGTCCGCCAGTGCGGGTAGGACCAGACAGCTTCCGATCAGCAGACTGGTCAGCGTAATCGTCAAAAGTTTCTTGGATTTCATGCGTATCAACCCCTTTCTCGATTTCCAGCATACAGCAATTTCAAGAAAAAGTCAATAGAAGAATCAAGAAAATTAAGGGAAAATACAGAAACTAAATCGAATGCTATGCCATGCACCGTCAAATCAATAAGGTGCTAATGCTATATTCAGAAGAAATTGTCAAGAAACGATTACCAATCATGTTGACAAGCTGGGAAAACCTGCGTATAATAAATATGGAAAACTGGCAGTTTGCAACAGGGAAAAAGCGGATGGAGGAGAATTGCACATGAAACGTTGGAAAGTCACATTCGGACTGTTCTTGCTTCTTTTTGCGCTGGCAACGACAGTTGCTTGCGCGGAGACAAAGGAAGCGAAAATGGATTGGAACGATCAGACTGTCATTTTTGCCCAGCCGGGGGAAACAATCCACTTTACTTATGATGTCCCAGAAGATTTCGTTGTGACAAAAGAGGAATGGCTGTGGTATTTCGCTTATACGGATGGTCACGGCTCTTTTGGCAGTGGTTCTAATGATGATGAATATGGTGCAACTCACTTTGAAAGCTACACTTATGAGCCAACAGGAATCCACGTCGAATGGGATGGAAAAGGAAGTATTTCACTTTCTGCAAATGAAATGGTGCGTATTCAACTGCGTTTAAATGGATATGAATATCTATATGCATATGTGCTTGTTGCTGACCCGGCAGAGTACTATACCTATGAGATTCAGAATGGAGAAGCGACGATTACAGGATATAATAAAGACCTTCTGCGCCGCAAAGTGCTTATTCCCCAGGAAATTGAAGGGTATCCGGTCACGACGATCGGCGACCGCGCGTTTTCTGATATGCCGTCGGGCATCGGCAAGGAATTTTACATTCCGGACAATGTAACCACCTTTGGTAAGGAAGCCTTTGCAGGCAGCGCCTATCTTGATGCGGTTCGGATGCCGCAGAAGCTGACGAAAATGGGCGAGGGCGTATTTGCGGCATGTTTACAAATGCACTTTTTGGAAATCCCTGATTCACTGACAGAAATTCCGGACGAAGCCTTTGTGAACTGCTGGGGCTATGGCGCTGGGAGAGGAGATTATAGTGTTGAGCAATGCATCGGCAAAAACGTGACCAAAATCGGTAAAGGCGCGTTTGGTGGATGCTGGAATATGGGGAGAGCTTGGGGCGATGGTCGTCTGCCTGAAAAGCTCGAATCCATTGGGGAAGGCGCATTCCAGTATTGTTATAAAATAAAATCATTGGAAATTCCGGCTGGTGTGACGGTCATTCCTGACCGCACATTTCAGGGCTGCGAAAGACTGGAATCAATCCAGATTGATGGCGATATTACGATGATTGGCGCGGAAGCCTTTGACGGCTGTGTTGCGCTGACGTCGATGCCGCTGTCGAAATCGCTGTCCCTGATTGGCGCTGATGCTTTCCGCGACTGCACGGCGCTGACGGATTTCCAGCTGGCAGAGGGAAACACGCATTTTCAGGTGCAGCAGGGCGCGCTGATGACGGCAGATGCCACGCGGCTGCTGACTTATGCTGCCAGCGCACCGCAGCAAAGCTTTGTCATGCCGGAAACGCTGACACAGATTGATGATGGCGCGCTCAAAAACCTGCGCTATCTGGAAACGCTGACTTTCTCGCCGATTTTCAGCGATTATCAGGCGGGCATGTTTGAAAATGCAACGGGCTTGAAGACGGTGAATTTCGGCGAAGGTACGCTGACGGCGATTCCTGACCGATTCTTCAAGGGCTGCACGTCGCTTGTTTCGCCCAATGCGTTCACGGGCGTGACGTCTGTTGGCGAATCGGCATTTGAAGGCTGCACGGCGGTGCAATCGCTGTCGTTTGATGATTCGCTGTCGAACATCGGCACAAAGGCGTTCCAGAACTGCATGGCACTGGAAAGTGTGCATATTCCGGACAGCGTAACAAGCCTGAGTGCAGCGGCGTTCCGGAATGACGTTTCCTTGACGGAATTCCAGATGCCGGAGCGCCTCCATACCGTCTCTGCGTCGGCGTTCAGCGGCTGCACGTCACTGAAAACGGTGACATGGAGCAAGTATCTGCAAACCATAGAAGCAAATGTGTTTGAAAATACGGCCCTGACGGAAATCATCTTCCCGGAGAGCCTGACCAGAATCGGTGCGTATGCGTTTGCGGGCATTGGCACGCTGGAAAGCATCGTCCTGCCGGAAAATGTGAACACGATTGGTTCGTCTGCTTTTTCTGGCACTGGGATTCAGACGCTGAAGCTGCCCAAGAGCGTCACGACGCTGGGCAACGGCGCATGGATGAACTGTGCCGCCCTGCGGGAAGTTCAGTGGGACGCCGCGTTGACGAAAATCCCGGCGAGCACGTTTGAGCACTGCACTGCGCTGACCCAAATCGAACTGACGGACGGCATTGTGGAAATTGGCGCAAGGGCATTCAGCGGCAATGAAAGCCTAACCAATGAGACTTTGCCGCGCACGGTGCGGCGCATTGAAAGTGCCGCTTTTGAGGGATGCAGTGCGCTGACGGACATTCTGCTTTGGCCGGACGTGGAGGAAATCGCGGCGGATGCTTTTGCGAACTGCGAGAATCTGACCATCCGCGGCTGGAAGGGGTCTGCCGCTGAAAAAGCAGCCACGTCACAGGGCGTGAATTTTGCCGCGGCGGATCAGGAAATTTCCTACACGCTCAATGCCACGCAGGATGGCTATCTTGTCAGCGGCTGCGATGAAAACGCAGTGCTGCTGGTGCTTCCGGCTGTGCATAACGGGCTGCCCGTGGTCGGTACTGCGGAAAACGCCTTTGCAAACTGCAAGTACCTGCAAGAAGTGCGCGTGGAAGCGGAAAGTGTGTATTTGCAGGTTTGTGACGGCATCCTGATGGACGCGACAGGTAAAACGCTGCTGCTCTATCCGGCACGGCGCGCAGGAGCGGATTTGGTGATTGACGAAAACGTGACTGCCATTGCAGACTATGCGTTTGCCTATTGCCAACATCTGCGCAGTATCACCATTGGCACGCAGGTGGAGACGATTGGCGACCATGCGTTTGACGCGGTGAACGATGCCCTGTGCCTTGTTGTGCAGGATGGCAGCCCGGCGCAGCTGTGGGCGAGTGCGCACGGGGTGCGCTATGCCAGCGAAAGCACGTCGTTCTCCTACCGCCTTGAAGGGGACAAAGCTTACATCACGGGCTACACGGGTACACTGCCGGACGTGGTTGTGCCTGCGGTGATTGACGGCTATCCGGTCTATGCGATTGAAAACCTCCGCAGTCCGATTCTGACGCACGTTGTTGTCAGCGAAGGGATTGAAGTGATTGGGGACTCGGCATTTAAAGCGTATTTTGATTATGAGAAAGGCTACATTCGCACGCTTGTGAGCGTAAGTCTGCCGCAGAGCTTGAAAATCATTTCGGATGACGGTTTCTGGGGACAGGAAAACTTGCAGGAGATTACACTTGGCAGTGTGGTGGAAATTGGGCAATCGGCCTTTGGCAGCTGCACCATGCTGAAGCAAATTACACTGCCGGATACGCTGACAACGATTGGCTGGAGAGCGTTTGAATCTTCTGGCTTGACGTCGCTGACGATACCGGTCAATGTAACCAGCCTTGGAGACTCTTTCATCACAGACTGTTCAGCGCTGACATCGCTGTATGTAGCCGAAGGAAATCCAACCTATGAGATGGAGGACGGATTGCTTTACGACATTCCTGCAAAGACGCTGCGCTATGCTCTGCCGGATGTGTCGGGGGATGTAGTGATTCGTGACGGCACGGTGCGCATTGGCGACGATGTGTTTAAGGAACATGCGATAACATCTGTTCAACTGCCGGATTCTTTGCAGAAAATTGGGAATTGCGCATTCCAGTTCTGCAAGGAACTGAAGGAAATTACCTTCCCGGAAGGGCTGATAACGATAGATGGTTTGGCGTTTGCCTACTGTACACAACTGGAAAATGTTGTGCTGCCGGAAGGATTAAAGAGCTTGGGCGACAGCGCATTCCGCTCCTGCGATAGCTTAACAGAAATAACCGTGCCTGAAGGCATCACATTTATGTCGGGAACATTTGCAACCTGCTACTCTTTACGCACCGTGAATTTGCCGAGTGGTTTAACCCACATGATGAACGGCGTTGTGGAAGGATGTCGTTCACTGGAAACTCTACACTTGCCTGCTAAACTGGCGGACATCAGCGGCGAGTGGCCCAGCAAGCTGAAAACGATAACGACAGCGTTTGGTTCTGTGCGCTATGTATCCGAAGACGGTATCTTATATGATACGCAGGACAACAGCATCTTGTTTGTGAATGCGTCGATTACGGGAAATGTAACCGTTCGTGATGGCATCACGACAATTGGCGCAGGGGCGTTCAAGGGCAGAAAAGGCTTAACGAGCGTCACGCTGCCGGAAAGCTGCACTGTCATTGATTCTTATGCTTTTGAAAACTGCACAGCACTAACGGATATCAACTTCCCGGAAAAATTAGAGTTGATTGGACGAAATGCATTCTACAATTCCGGCATTACATCGCTGAAACTTTCGCAGCCGGGTCTTCACGTTGGGAGTTTTGCATTTACTGATTGCCATCAGCTGAAGTCTGTGGAAATCACATCGACGGACTTTGACTTGATGGAGTGGGCATTTGCAAGATGCGAAAATTTGGAGACAGTAATTCTGCCGCCGCAGGTTTTCCGCATGGAAGGCGGATGCTTCACGGAATGCACGTCCCTGACTACGGTCGTTTTGCCGAAGAACATCACGTTCGTGCATGGCTTTAAGGACTGTACGTCCCTGAAAACTATTGAAATTCCGGACAGTGTGACGAGCATCGGCTATGAAGCATTTGCAAACTGCAAGTTGCTGGAAAGTATTCATCTGCCGGATGGGGTAACGAACATTGGTGGACTTGCGTTTGCGCAATGCTATGCGCTGAAAGAAATCAATCTTCCGGATTCGCTGACCACGATCGGAGAAGAAGCATTCCGAGGAGTTCCGATTGCTGAAGTTGTCATCCCGGCAAATGTGACCGAAATCGCGGACTGGACATTCTATTATAATGGAGAACTCCGTTCGCTGACGCTCCCCGATGGCTTGAAGAAAATTGGCGCGAATGCTTTCTGTGGAGCGTCCAAGCTCCAATCGGTGGAACTGCCGGAAAGTTTGGAGGAAATAGGGGATGCCGCGTTCCGTGAGAGCGGGCTGACCTCGATTACCATTCCAGGTAATGTGAAGCGCCTTGGCGGCGCATTCATTTACTGCAAGAATTTGGAGAAGGTCTCCATTGCCCCCGGCGTTGAAACGATTGGTGCTGACGCGTTCTTGGAATGCTCGAAGCTGACGGAAGCAACGCTCGCCAGCACTGTTACGACCATCGAGAGCAGTGCGTTCTGCGGCTGCAAGGCGCTTCAAACCATTAACGGCGGTGCGCTCATTCAGTCCATTGGCGAACATGCCTTCACGAGCTGCGAAAACATTGAGGAAATCAATATTTCGCCGAATTTGACGGAAATTTCAGACTATGCATTTGATGGCTGCAAGAAACTGAAGCGCGTTTCGCCGTCGGCGGAGCAGAAGGGCGTTTCGCTGCCGCATGTGAAGTACATCGGCGAGCGGGCATTCAACGTCTGCAAAGTAATTCCGTCCTTCTCTCTGGGCGATTCGCTGGAAACGGTCGGGGATTATGCGTTTGCTTCCACGTCCGTTACGTCCATGTATTTCCCGGATACCGTGAAGCAAATCGGCATCAATCCGATGTGGATGAATTATGCCATTCTGTCCGTGCATTTGCCGAAATCACTGACGGAAATCCCGCAGGGGATGTTTGCGCAGGCCGCGCGGATACAGACGCTTACCATCCCGCAGGGTGTGCGCAGCATTGGCACACAGGCATTCCACGGCAATGTTGCTTTGGCAGCGCTGAAACTGCCGGATGGCTTGGAGCGCATCGGCGCAAATGCATTTGGAAACGCGATGCTGCTGCTGGAAATTCCGGCATCGGTTACGGAAATTGCGGATGATGCGTTCAGCGAAGCGGTTGTGGAATTCTACACGCCGTCGGGCAGCGCGGCGCATCAATACGCGCTGGCGCATCAGATTCCTGTGCATTTGGATGAGTCGATTCCGGCAGAATACCTCGGCACGGCTGACCAGCTGGCAGCCAAAATTGTCGCGCAGGTGATTACGGATGACATGACCGACTATCAGAAAGCAGAAGCGCTGGTAGACTGGATGCTCAGCGAAACAATGCTGTCAGACATGCTGCCGCACACATACAGCGGCAAAATGGTGCTTACTTTGCGTAAAGGTACGCGCTGGGGCTGGGCATTTGCATACAAAGCACTGCTGAACGCGGCAAATGTTACCAATGGTATCTACTTCAACGCGAAGGGCATTGTTGAGGGCGCGGGAATTGGGAATCAAACCTCAGTCTTTGTTTCGTATTTTGACGGCGATGCCGTGAATATGATTCAGATTGATGGGCAATGGTATTTCACGCATCCTGCCTTTGTGGAGCATTTCGGAAAGGCGAGATACTTCATGCTCAATCGAGAAACGTATCGCTTGTCGTTCGGGGATGATCCGAAAGTGAAAGACTGCGACAACTACGACCAGACCTTCCTCTATCAGGCGTACTCCAAGAATATTGAGGCGGAGGTTGTGGCGCAGGCATCTGCGTCCTTTACAGAGGGAAAGAAGCTGGTGTATGCGGAAGTTCAGCCGATTGAGGAGCTGATGGATGCGAGTTATGCGTATGTGCTGGATTTCGCGGGGCGGCACATGGATACGCTGGACTGGCAGAACGCACAGGGCGAATTTGAGCCGACTATCATTGGCACAAATAACGGCTATTGGCTCAGTGACGACCTGACGGGCGAGTATGCGCAAGTGACGGTGAATACGCAGACGCTCTATCCGTATGGCGCGGAAGTGCGGCTGGATGATCCGGAATACACGGCGATGCTGTGCGACTGGAATGTGGATGGCACGCTGACGCTGACGGAAGGCACCGAAGAAGCAAACGTGGCGCTGTTCACCATAGAAAGGGGAGAAGATATAGAAAAGAAACAGACCATTACTGGCAGAAAGGTCTATCATGCAACCTTCACCCCGAACCTGTGCCAGTACATTGACACGCTGGCACCGACGGAATTTGACTTGGTGCTGGAATGTCAACTGCCGCGCATCCTGGATGTTTCGGAGCTGGTGGACAACAAGCTGACGCTGACGCTTTCGGATTCGCACATTTTCCCGGAGAATGCGCAGCTGGATTTGATTTTCTGGCCGCAAGACGGCATATCGAGTGCTCCTATAACGCACTTCTATGTGGAGGATCGTGCAGAACTTTACCCGGACGGCAAGCGCGAAATTACGCTTGACCTCTCGGCGCTTCGCTGCGACCTGGGATATGCTCTCTACATTGCGCAGACAGCGGACAACTATGTGGAATCGGAACAAAGTTATGTTACGAGCCGCATCGACATACCGCATACGCCGTACATTGAGACGGTACGGCCTGCAACACCGACGGAAGACGGTCTGGTGAGTGCAACAGTCTGCCGGATTTGCGATACATGGCTGGGCAATGGGTATGCAATTGCGTCGGATCACATTCTGCAGCTGCCTGCGAATTTGAAGGCAATCGAGGAAGAAGCATTTGCCGGCATGTGGCAGGTGCAGCAGGTGAATATTCCGGAGGGCGTTACTGCGATTGGAAAGCGCGCCTTTGCAGACTGTACGCTACTGCGGCTGGTCATTATCCCGAACAGTGTGCAAACGCTGGCGGATGATGCCTTCAGCGGCTGCCATCCGGTGATTCTCTGCGATGCGGAAAATCAGCAGGTGATTGACTGGGCAAATGCACAGGGATTGATGGTCGTTTTCAAGGAAAGCAAATAATACATTCCTTTGGCTGCTTCGGGGACACAGCTTCTCCGAAGCAGCCCCTTTTCTTTTCAAAAAAATCTCGAAACGGGATTGACAAAATGGGCTTGATACACTATAATAGAGACAAGGTTGAGCGTTAAACCTAACGAAAATACGCCATGAACTCGTGAAGGAGGTTTTCCCATGAGAGGGTCGATGAAATTGGTTTCCATGCTGCTGGTGCTGTGCCTGATGCTGGGCGCGCTGCCGCTGGCGATGGCGGAAGAGGTCGTTGATGCGGACTTGACCTGCACGATTACGCTGGGTAACTGGCCCGCGGATACGGCGGCGGAAGCGGAAAAGGCGCTCTTTGAGAGCTATCGCGAAACGATGAAGAAGCAGTACCCGAACGTGACGCTGGTGCCGGATTACTACTCCTACACCCTGAGCAGCTACGTTCCGATGGCGAAGGGCGGCACGGCGCCGAGCATCTTCCAGCCGCCGTTTACCGACCCGCAGTTGCTGATCAGCCAGCATCTGGTCGGCGACGTGACCGATGCGCTGGAGCGCGCGGGCGTGCTGAATGAGTTCAGCCCGTCGTACCTCGAAATGCTGTCCGACGAGAACGGCCGCATCTACGGTCTGCCGCGCGACGGCTATGTGCTGGGTATGCACATCAATGTCGCCCTGTTCCGCGAGGCGGGGCTGGTGGACGAGGAAGGTCTGCCGATTTACCCCAAGACCTTGCAGGAAGTGGCGGAATACGGTCAGATTATCCGCGAAAAGACGGGCAAGGCGGGGCTGGTATTCCCGGCGAGCGAGACGTATGGCGGCTGGCTGTTCACCAATATCGCGTGGAACTTCGGCTGCGTGGGCGAAAACGCGCTGGAATATCAGGATGAAGACGGGCGCTGGGTGTGCAACTTCACATCCGACGAGTGCGTGGCGGCGATGGAGTACATCCGCGACCTGCGCTGGAAGTACAACATCCTCAATGCCGACGCGACCACGACCGACTGGGCGGGCGCGCATTCTCTGCTGGGCACGGGCGAAGCGGCGATGAACTTCGCGGCGGATGACTCGGTTGACCAGCCGACCTCCAACAAGGGTCTGCCGGTGGAGGACTTCGCGCTGATTCCGTTCCCGGCGGGCGACGCGGGACGCTATGCGCTGGCGGGCGGCACCTGCTACATGTTCGCGCCGAACATTACCGATGATCAGGCGACGGCGCTGATGGCATACCTGACCGTGCTGGGCAAGATGCCCTACCTGAATGACCAGATTATCGAGGGGATGCGCGCGGACTATGCTGCCAAGCGCGACCGCGGCGCACCAGTTCTGCCCGCCATCAGCGCGTGGAACGATGAGGACTACAACGCGGCGAAGCAGGCGATTATTGACGAATACTGCAATGTCGATATGCGCTTGTATAACGACTTCTTCGATTCCATCACGCAGGGCACGATTACGCTGCGCTCGGAAGAACCCGTCTTTGCGCAGCAGCTGTATCGCGAGCTGACCGCAGTCATTCAGCGCGTCATCACCCGCGAGGGCGCGGATGTGCGCAAGGCGCTGCAGAAGGCGCAGGATTCCTTCCAGGAGTATCTGGATGATGAAATCAATGATTATTAATTTCTGATTCTGCATGGCATTGCACTGTTTGTTGCAGAGGGTTTCGCCTCTGCGGAGGCGACCAAAGGGCTTTCCGATCGCCCTTTGGAAACCTTCGGCGCCGCTGCACTTTGGGTTAGCCCTTGTTGGTGACAAGCGAAAGTCAATGCGGACGGGGCAGTGCGGTGCCATCGGGCAATTATTGCTAATTGCTAATTCCTCATTTCTAATTGGAAAAAAGAACACCGGCGGAGGAGAACCGATGCCGGTTTCTTTTACACAAAAATCGCTCAAATCTTCGCGGAGGAACGCCTATGAGCAGAAAAAAGGCGCAAGTCGGCTTGCGCGCACGGACGGTTGACCACCTCAATGCTTGGCTGATTATGCTGCCGAGCCTCGTGCTGATGCTGTTCTTTGTCTGGGAACCGCTGTTCGAGAGCGTGGTGATGAGCCTGTACAAGACGCGCAACATCGAACTGGTGAACTTCATCGGCTTCAAAAATTACATCAGCGTCATGGGCAAAGATGACTTCCTGCAGGCGCTGACGAACACGTTCTCGTACACGTTCTGGTCGCTGCTGCTGGGCTTCTTCCTGCCGATGGTGCTGGCGCTGCTGATTGGGGAGACCGTGCGGAGCAAAAGCTTCTTCCGCACGGTGGCGTATCTGCCGAATATGCTGCCCGGTCTGGCGGTCGTCATCCTCTGGTCGGCGTTCTTCTCCGGCGAGAAGTCCGGCGTGCTGAACATCCTGCTCAGCCACTTGGGCATTGCGCCGCAGACGTACCTGACGCGCTCGGAGTGGGTCATCCCCATCATCATCCTGATCGCGACGTGGAAGGGCGCGGGCGCGACGGCGCTGATTTACATGGCGGGCATGTCCAGTGTCAGCCCGGAGCTGTACGAAGCGGCGGCGATTGACGGCGCGGGCATCTGGCAGCGCATCATCCACATCATGATTCCTGCTATCAAGAAGCTCGCGGGTACGCTGCTGATTCTGCAAATCATCTCCGTGTTCCAGATTATGTATGAACCGATGGTGCTGACGAAGGGCGGCCCGGATAATGCGTCCCTGTCGCTGATGCAGCTGATGTGGCAGTACGCGTTCGGCGGCTCGATGAACTATGGCAAGGCATCTGCCGTCGCGGTGATTGTCACGCTGATTTTGCTCGTCATGACGGCGATTTACTCCTACTTCGACCGCAAAGAATCCGACTGGGATTAAGGAGGGAGAACGCATATGGCAAAAGCACAGCGCACCGGCGTCATCCGGGACTACGATATGCACTCCGCGTCTGTCCGGGTTGGGTATGGGTTCATCATCTTCTTCTGCCTGATTATGACGGTTGTCGCGGTTTTCCCGATTATCTGGGTCGCGCTGGCGGGCTTCAAGGACTTGAAGGAGTTCATGTCGTCCACCAAGCTGCTCCCGGAAGTGTTCGATTTCTCCTTTTTCGCGAAAACATGGTCGCAGCTGGGCATTGCGCAGAACTACCTTAACTCGCTGATTTCCGTCGCGGGCAGCGTCGTCTGCGCGATTGTGTTCAACGGTCTGTTGGGCTACGGGCTGGCGATTTTGAAACCCAAGGGCTACGGCATCGTCAAGAAGCTCGTCATGCTCTCCCTGCTCCTGCCGACGACCATCAGCATCGTGCCGCTGTTCATGAACATCCAGAAGCTGAATCTCGGCGGCTCGTTCGTCCCGCTCTGGCTGAGCTATGGCGCGAACGCCATGTACGTTATCCTGTTCGTGCAGTTCTTTGAATCGCTGCCGACTTCCATCATCGAAGCCGGGCGGATTGATGGCTGCACGCAGCTGCAAACGTTCTTCTACATCGTCCTGCCGCTGTCCAAACCGATTTGCTCCGTGATTGCGATTTTCGCCATCAACGCCGCATGGTCGGACTTCCTCCTGCCGTATCTGGTGCTTCGCGGCAGCGCGCTGCAAACAGTGATGGTGCGCCTGTTCGTGTTCAGCACGGAACAGACCGTCAACGCCGACACGATGATGCGCTCCGTCGTTTTCTCGATGATTCCGCCCATCATCCTTTTCTTCATCTTCCAGAAGCAGCTGACCGAAAACGCCGTGTCTGTGGGCATCAAGGGGTGACATTATAAAAAACTTCGATAGTCACCCAGTAACATGGGAGGCGCCGAAGGAGTCCAGAGGGCGAGCGCAGACTTCGTCTGTTTTCATTGCCCTCTGGAACTTGCTCAAAAGCCCACTAACGGAAGAAAAATCGACTTCCACCACCGAAAAAAGAGCTTCTATTTCTTTCTTATTTAGGGCAATCCCGCACAAAGAAAGAACAGCCAAAAGGTCGGGAAAGAGGTATA
>OLWE01000811.1_pt1 | contig 15758 bp, 8 predicted proteins | sample 1673591 | NCBI WGS metagenome assembly OLWE01 (sample SAMEA103958116, study PRJEB25191) | human gut metagenome | biome: human-associated habitat [ENVO:00009003]; feature: intestine environment [ENVO:2100002]; material: feces | place: Germany | collected 2013/2015 | reverse complement strand
GGTTGTAACAGGCTCTGCTGTCTGTCCATTTTGTGTAACTTTCATGATTGTGTCATATGTTTTTTCATTTCCAACAATTTCTTCCACTGAAACAACCTTTCCCGCTGGAAGCCAAAATTCTATATTTTCTTTTGATTTTAAATTAAACTTGAGAATCCCATCTTCAACTGCACAAGCAATTTGCTCTGTCGCTTTCTCACCGCCGACTGCCGTTTTTTCTCCAATAATTGAAGCAGGTATTTTTTCCTCTTCTGATGGATCTAAATTAATTTGAAAATTAAATTCCGTCTCTTCATTGTCTCCTTCAAAAAATTCATCTACAGTCTTTGAAACTGCAATTTTACCTTGTTTGACAACCGTTTTCCCGTTATTCCCAAGAAATACAACAACCGAACCATTCTCTGAAATCTTGTCCTCACCACTTATTTCATATATATCCGAATTTTCTTCAAGCATTGATTTGTAAACATATCCAGTTGTTCCTGTTGCATTTCCATTAGTGCCTTTGTCTTTCTCACCCAATGTTTCTTGTCGGAAAGTTCCCTGCGGAATAGCCCATCCTGCATTTTCATCTATAGCCGTCACCAAATTCAATGATGCTTTATCCATCCGAGTAAATTCCTGCATTCCTCCATCCAATTCATAGACTATCTTTTGATAGTAATACTCATTTCCATCATCTGCATTTGGCTTTTCCCCAGTGTAGAGTTTGTAGTCATTTTCACCGCTCTTAATATAAATCGAAGTATTCTCTGTATAGTAATAATATTCATTCTTTTCCGATACAGTAAAGTGAACCGAAGTCTTTGCCTCTGGAACTTCTGCTTTATCTTCCCATGCATTTGAATAAAATGTTCCTGTCTTTGATATATCACCCTTCTCTAAATATCTATATCCAGAATCTACTTCACTCAAATCATATTCATTGATTCCATCTCTCAGACCCACCTCATAAAAAAGATTTACCGGATACGCTATTGTTTTCTCAGTATGGCTATCCTCGCCATTTGATGCATTTCTCAACACGTTATATTTCACAAGCGGAATCAAAGATGACGGAACGAAAAATCTCACTGTCTGTACATGTGTTGTAAGATTGTTTTCAACTCTTACACCGAGATACATCAACTTTTCACCAGATATTGTTCCAGACGAACTTCCATAATAAAAATAAGACTTATTTATAAAGGCAGCATTCTCAGGTTTTACTTCCTCATATGCACAAGGTGCCAAATATGTTCCATCTTCTTTCGCATACCAGGCAATATAATTACTGGCATTCCCACTCGATGCATCATAACAAATTTGCCCTGTATCTTGTGCATTTTTTAAAAGTTTCTCTGCCTCTTCTTCAGTGATAGTTAAGCGCTCTATTAACGATTTTAGGAATTCTGTCTTTTCTTCTGCAGTGGCATTTCCATCTTTTTTCATTTTTTCTGCAAATGTGCTTCCTGTATGTAGTTTTCCACCATACATTACTCCTGTTATATCACCTACGCTCATATATTCTCCAAGCGTATCTTCAAATGCAAGATATCCTGAATAATTGGAAGCGCCTTCTTCCGTTGGCAATTCTGCTGATTGAATTTTTATCCTCTCTACAAGTTCTTCAAACTTTGCGATTAAGTCGTCCGCACTGCTTGCATTAAAAAACTCATCTACATAATATCGGTCTGTACATTCTCCTGATTCCGCTTTTTGTAATTGATTATCCACCTTTGGAACATATATTGATTTTCCAACCGCTTCTAAATGTACTGTTTCTCCCTCCGCTGCCTCTAAAAATGTATTCCACCAACTGTCTAATTCAACTTCTGTATTCTCCGAAGGATTTAAAACCATGCGGGCATACTTGTTATCATCACCAGTAAGCTGTGCTAACAACCCTACTGTATAAAATAATGGGGTCTTAGAATATGATTCCGACAACATTTTTTTTACCCATGCCCCTGTCAGCTGTGTAAGAAACGCCATACGAATATCTGTCTCTCTGCCGTATCCTACCGTAGAATCTCCTCGCTCCGCATAATGCACACTTGCCGCTGTCGGTGCACCATCACTCATAAGTGTGATAACAGGAATTCTTCCTTCACTATTTCCATTCGAATCAGGAATTAATTTTTGGAAGGCTTCCATCAAACCATTTTGAATATAAGTGTTCCCTTGCACTGCATAAGACAACTCTTCATTATACATCGGATTTCCAGCAGAATTTTTAACATTCTTTCCGAGTTCAATCCTGGAACTACCAGGGTAATTTATTACTGAAAAAAATATTCCATCATTAGTTGTATATCTGTCTAACGGCAACGGACAGCTTGCAGTATCTTCTTTGGAATCTTCATCATAGTTAAGTGCACCCGAATACAGAACAACCCCTACCCTGTTTTTTTTATTCATATCTAAAATTTCCTGAATTGTACTATTTACCGCCTTTACCAGCATGCTAATTTTTTGGTCATCCTCATTTTCCGCCATACTTCCAGAAATATCCAATACAAGCATAACATCCACCGGAATTGCCGCCTCTAGTGTAACCGATTTCGTTGAGCTAAGTGCTGACAATCCCACCAAAAAATTATCCGTTTCTTTTCTGGATATTGTAGTACTATTGTTATCGCCTTCAATTGACTGCAATGTGATATCTCCATCTACAACCGTCTTATCCGTCCATATCTTACCGGCATTAGACGTATCCGTCTCACTTCCGAAATACTCCTGCCAACTGTTTATCGTACTCACATCAGCAACTCTTGTAACTGCCTGCTCCGGCTCCTCTTTCTCCCCTTCCGGTGCCGAGAACAACGTTACTTGAAAAATCATTCCCATCAGCATTGCGACGCAAAGAGCTGCCGCAATCATTCGATGCATCCTATTGGTTTTCAAACCAAATTTGTTCATCATTTCCCTCCTTTCTTTCTAGAATATCCAATAAAAACTGCAACGAAGTCATTGGAATGTATCTTATTTCTACTGAAGATGCTTTTGAGAGATTCTTATAAAATACATCAACTATTTCTTTTTACACAAAAAAACAGCAGACCTCTCAACAAAGATAGGTTCTGCCGCCTCCATAGGAGCAGGATCGTATACCATCCTGCTAACTGGGAAATATCCGCCTATGAGGCATCGTACCCACTATGTTTAAATTTATATGCATTTTCTCAATTTTAATAAAGCAATATTAAGTTATCAATCCAAAAAATTATACGCCTTCGTTACAGTAGTATTTTATCCCACTTTATAGCATATTGCAACATAAAATTGCATATAATGATATATTATCATAAAAAAGGAAATGTTATGAAGCCATTAAAAAACAAAGTAAGTATCACACTAGATGAGACTGTAATTGAAAAAATCAAAGACTTGGCAGAAGAGGACGACCGGAATTTCAGTCAATATGTTAATATGGTTTTAAAGGACTGGATAAAGCGTCATGAACAATATCTCTAGTCAAGTCCCAATGTTCTTCTTTCTTACAAGAAAGACTTTTCTATGACGAAAATGGAGCAGCCGACACTCCTCAAAGTGTCCTCTGCTCCATTTTTTTACACTTCCTCATTCACTACCTGAATCAGTTTCACTATGTTATCTCGTATCTTTGGCGGCACATATTGTGGTTTTGAAAACAAATATCCCTGAAGATAATCTACCCTTAACCTGATAACCTGTTTCAGTTCTTCAATTGTTTCGATTCCCTCGGCAATCACTTTCATCTCACGCTCGTGCGCATAGCCCACAATATTTTCCACGATTTTGCATTTATCCGGATTACTGTCAATATTTCGAATAATGTCCATGTCGATTTTAATAAACTTCGGCGAGATGGATAACAACATTTTCTCGCTGTTATATCCGCTTCCATAGTCGTCCAAAGCCAGCTCTGCATGCCATTTTTTCATAAGCTTTGCTTTTTGATTTTGATGATTTTCATCAACACATTCTCCCTCTGTGACTTCCAACACTACATTTCCCAGATATTCAGCATATTTTTCCTCTAACTCCTTCACCTTTTTGTCACTTAAGATTTGATTGGCAATAGAGTTGATAAATATTTTTGAATGTTTATCAATCAAATTATTATTTACGTGGGTCGCAAACGTATCAAGCGCAAGTTCCCACGTAAGTTCTTCTATCGCATTCAGACAGTTTTCTTCTTTGGCAACTTTTAAAATGTCCAGCGGAGACTTTAGTGATGGCGTAAATGATCTCATCAAAGACTCATACGCAAAGACGGATCCATCTTTACTGCTTATGATTGGCTGGAAATAAAACTGCAGTGTTTTATTTGTGATAATCGTCTTCAATTCATCTTTCACTTCTCTTTTGAACGAATCTCTCAGATACTCATCCCGATCAAAATCTGTCATATCCCCTTTACTGCTATGCTTGATCTTATACATTGCATAGTCCGCAAAATGCTGCAGTTTTTCGAATGACTCACTGTCTTTTGGATACCAAGCCAGTCCTCCCGACACTTCCATCTGGAAAGATTTTTCTCCAATCGGAATTGTTGTCTTTCGAATTGCTGATTTTAAATGTGCAATCAACTCTGTAATCACCGCTTCATTCTCATACCCATAGAAGAATATATAGAATTCATCCCCTGAAATACGAGAAATAACCGTGTTTTCAGGGCTGTTGCGGACAAATATCTCTGCTGCTTTTGCAATATAGTTATCTCCGTTTTCATGACCGTAATTGTCATTTATATATTTCAAATTATCTAAATCGAGCATCAATAATGCTGCTGTTTTCAGCTCAGCTCTATGGTTTTCAAACAAGTCATTCATAATCCTAATGAATGCACCGCGATTTAAAAGCCCTGTCAATGTATCGTGGTCACGTTCATATTCAATTACCTGTTTTTCAATCACAGTATTTGTCACATCTTCAATGATTCCGGTATAAATGTTCCCCTTCTCCAACAAGCGAAGATTCACATACACCACATTATTTTTATCCGGAATCTGAAACAAGTACTGTTTCTGACTATAGTCGGAAGACACAATATATTGCTTATATGGATCAAATGCTTTTTTAAACTGCTCTAGTGTCAGAGAGGCGGCATTGATTTCATCATTGAGGAAAATCTCGAAAAAATTATCTGATAAAAACAGTTCCTGAGTATCGTCATTATATTCAAACCCAGCCAGCTTTACACTTGCCATCTGAAGCAAATTTGTAAACTTAGAGGAAGTATCTCTCACATTTTGATTCAATTTTTCCATCGTGCGCGCGAAGCGGTCAATTTCCGCAATATTTGTCCTCTTGAATCGAATCTCATCTTTTACATTTGCCCGGTCAACCTCTTCTGTCAGCTTTTTAATCGGTCTTGAAATGATATAGCTAAAGATAAGGCTTCCAACAATTCCCACTGCTACTGTCAGAACAATTGCAAAAAGCAAAATAGATTTTATCTTGCCAGTAAACGCAAACAGCGATTCTGTATCCGCAATCCCCACCAGCATCCACTGCTGGTTGCCATATGGCGTATTATCATTATAAATATTGAGGCGCTGCCTTGACGTGTATAATTTTCTGCCCTCACTGCATACATAATAGTCATTATCCAACTTAGTGAGATTCACTTTCGAGGTGTTCTTTTCACATGCACTTCCACTCACAGCAAATCCTTCCATCGACAGCTCACCATCTTGGTTGAGCGCAATCATATAACAGCTGTTTTCATCATCTAACAACTCTGTGCTTGGCAAAATCTTACTTAAATAGTCTAATGTGATATCGATTCCCACAACTCCATAGACAACTCCTTTGGCATTGATCAGCGGAAGAGAATATGTAATCGCATCGTATTTAGTTCCATTCAGTCTGTACTTTCCGCCCCAATATCCCATCTCCTCAGCACTGTACTCTCCATTACTTTTGAGTGCCTGCTGATATGGTGTATAGAAAAAATCATAATACGTGACATTTTCTTTTTGGAATTCAAAACGAGGACGCCACGCAGAGTCCGTCGCAATATTTAGCGATTTCACCACTTCCGCCGGCGCACGCTCGATTAATATATCGCCATTTTCACTTGAGCTCTTAGACATCGGATCAAAATCTCTTAAATATACTCCCGGTTTATCTTCAATCCCATCATCTAAATTATGGTTATTTAGAACGATATAGGCTCCCGTCACACGCTGTGAGCGCATCGTCGAAATCAGCTGGTCTACTGCTTTTAGAATAAGTGGTTCCGCAGAGTCCGAACTTTCGTCCAGTGTTTCAAATTCAATACTTCCCTCTCTGTCCAGTTCTTCCGCAATCTTATTAATATTGTCAGCTAGTTTTGACAGGTTCGACCAGTTGTTCACCATTTCGTTTTGCAGAGAGGCACTTCGGTTAATTACTTTTTGATCCACAATATCTTTTGCATTCTGATTTAGTTTTTCATAGATTCCGCCCACTCGGAGACTTTCTGATAAAATTGCTGTCTCAGCCAAAATAAGCATACACATCCCAAGCAGCAAATAGGAGAAAATAGACTTGTTTTTTCTAAACTTTCGAAACATAATTCCTCCTTTACTGCTGCACCAGCAATTCCAACTGAGTTTTTGTATCTTCATACCATTTGTGGAAATAATCGTCATTGTCAAATTGGCTGACTGCTTGCTGAAGCGTCATCCCACTTTCCAGATTCTGTTCCACAATCTCTCTGTCCTGTTTTGCCAGATCTCGCATTCCCTTTTCCAAAAACACTCTGGCAGTTGTTCCATTTTTAAACGGAATCGATGTGTACATCTGATTGTCCCCAATCATTTCAAAGCTGGTACGCAGAACTTTTTTTACCGATTGCTCCACTTTCGTCACTTCTGTCACTTTATCAAGATTATTCGCAGATTTTGTGACTGGCAAATAACCGCTGGCCGTCGAGAATGCGATATTCTGTTCATCGCTTGTGAACCACTTTAAGAACTCGGCGCATGCCCGCTGTTCCTTTTCACTGCTTTTTAACACCAGCATTCCGGCTCCCTGCTGTATCTGATAGTCTTTTCCGCCTTGAAATTTGGGACATTCCAGCACTTTCAACTCAATCGGGTAGCTTTCTTCGTCATTTAATATCACCCGATCAGGAAAATATGTAACACTGGAAGACGAAGAGACACATGCAAGAATATTCCCCACTTTTATATCGTCACTTCGGAATTTTCCGGATGAATCAAAGTATCCGCTAATATAGGGTACATAATAATTGTCCCACAGTTTTCTCACCACATCTTCCTCAAAATGAAGTACAATTTTATTATTCTCTTTACTAAACATATCAGTTGACAATTGTCGATATCCTGCCAGCATATAATTTGCAAATGCATCCCTTCCAAAGAACGCTTTCCCATCATTTTGTTCCTCAGTCAAACTGTCTGTCCACTCGTAATATTTTTTTGCAGTTTCTGTAATGCCCTCTATCGTACTCAATTCTTCTGTTGTCACACCGACTGAAGAGGAAAATTTCTCCCAATCCGTCTTATTTAACATTAGTAATTCTACCGACTTCGCCACCGGAAAAATCTTTAGTGAGTCTTCTCCCGAAAAATTTCCCTCTGTAATATATCCCTCTACATATTTGCTCAGTTCCTCTTCTGTAAAATAAGGTTTCAGATCAACTGCATATCCCAATTGATCGACTTCATACGCTGCATCCCCATAGGCTGCAAACATATTCGGCATCTGATCCGCCCCTGCTTTTCCCTGAATCGCATCTAATACATTTGCTTCCAATTCACTGATGGTTCCCTGCCCGGATCCCTCAACGACAATCCCCTTTTCTTTTCCAACTGTCTTGTTGAATTCTCTAACCAGCCTGTTGAATTCATCTTGCTGTGCTCCATTATAATAATGCCAGACCTCAATCGTGACCGGATCGTCTTTGTTAAGCAAATCCTGTTCTTTCTCTTTGCACCCTGTCACTATCAGCATCGCTGACAGTACTAAAAATGCTAACTTTGTTCTCTTCATATCCCTTCTCCTCATATAATAATATTCGATTGATCATCGTATATTCTTTCGATATTCACTTGGCAGCATTCCATATTTCTTCTGAAACTCTTTTGCAAATGCCTTTTGATTCGAAAATCCATGTTTTGCCGCAATCTCACTGATTGTCTTGTCCGTTTTGACAAGCTCCTGATAAGCATACTCTACACGCACACTTTGTAAATACGCTTTATAATTGATCTTTGCATACTTCTGAAACATTTTTGATAAATACGTCGGCGAATACCCAAATATCTCTGCAATATACTCCAACGATAATTCTTTTTGATAATTATCTCGGATATAGGAAGTAATCGATGAAAGCCGATTCAACTTCCTGTGATTTTTCACCATATCCTCACTCACTTCATTAATGCGATACTGTGTGATCATGAGGTACATAAGCATGTAGAACTGACTTTGTACTTGAAACTCATATCCGCATGCTCTCTTGACGTAATTCTCATACATATTCTGAATTAATTCCATCATCTGACTGTCGTCCACACCAGGTTCATGGGAAAACAATACAAATCGTTCCTCAGAATAGTAATTTTCAAACGTTGCCATTGGAATCTGCAGTACTATCGTCAGATTCGGTTTCGGTGAAAAAACAGAGTGAACCTCATTCGAGTTCACGATAATAAATTCTCCCGCTTTGAGCGGCACTTTTTTCTCATCTAAAATAAATGTAAGACTCCCTTCAAACACGGCAAAAATTTCAATTGAACGATGCCAGTGTCTGTCCCTCACATAATTTCCTTCTTTGCCCTCAAACACAAACAATTTGAATGGCAGATCTTCATTTGGTACGACAAGCTCATGTTTATACGCTGTCTCTTTTTCCATATTTTCTCACCTTCCCCCTTTCCTACTTTCTTTTCATACTGCGAATCATCTGTTTCGTCTCTTTTGATATCTTTAAAGATTCGGTAATCTTTTGCAGCGCTTTATTGTATGTAAAATCATCCAGGTTGTTTTTCTTCAAATATGCCATCGTCTCATCGGGAAGCTTAATATAATAAATAGAAACTGCCCATGCGACTGCCATTTTTACATAATAGTCTTCATTCCGTATCTGGTCAAGCAGAGCGAGGCCTTCTTTTACATGCTCTCGATCAGTATAATAATCGAGCAGCATGACAACACCAAACCGAATATAATACGGTCTTGCATCTTTCAGATACGGTACGATAAATTCCCACATCTCCTGCGGATATTGTTTCGGCAGCTTCAGTCCCGCACAAAAACTGTCACATACCGCCCAATTATCAATCTTTGGGAGAAACTGTTCCACTTGAATAAGTATCTCTGAAAGTTCTGCTTTTATATATCCGATTACCAGTCCCTGCAGCATAATCTCTTCAAAGCTGTCATCTTTTGCCTCTTCCAAATAAGTTCGCCAATCTGTTTTTGCAAGCTCTTTTGCAAGTTTTCGAAGCTTTGGGATTCTCACTCCAAGCATATTTTCTTTCGGAACATTCGGTGTCAATTTTGCCATAAACGCACGAAAGTCTGGCTCTGCCAGACTTTCTAATCTCATTCGGATATTCATCTTACTCACCGCCAAGCTTGCTTGCCGCAAACCATCCTGCCGCAAATGTAACTACGCTTATCACAATTATAATCACAGAAACACCGCTCCAGTCTGTCTTTAACAGAATTGCAATTGGAGATGCAAGAATCAGACCGATGATCGCATAATATGCATGAATCTCTGCCTTCGAGAAAATAAACTCAATGATTTTCGCAATCAGGAATATTCCTATTACTACACCAATTCCAAACGGTGCAAGAATACCGACACCTGTTAAAAGTCCATTCATGTCAAATGCCATAAGTGCATCAATAAAATTATTAATTGCTTTCAAAATCGTATCATAATATCCAAGCAGCATCAGCATCATGGAACCACTGACTCCCGGTACTACCATCGTCGCTGCTGCAATGACACCGACTCCAAACAGCTTCACTACATTAATTACATTGAAACTTACATCTGCTGCATTCCCACTTGTCTCTCCCATCACTGCCATCAAGATTACAATTCCAAAAAATACCAAAAACGGAATGATCTTTCCGACTGTCACCGCATGTCCCTTCACTTTTTTAAAGATAAACGGAAGACTTCCTGCAATCAGACCGCAAAACGCAAAATTCGTCGGAATCGGATATGTCTCCAGCAGGAACTCAAACAATCTTGACAATGCGACAATCGCAATTCCCGCTCCGATAAAAATTGGGATTAAAAGTTTCATACTTTCCTTGAATTCTTTTTTCAGATGTGTAATGGCATGGATCAGCCGGTCGTAAAGTCCCATGGCAACCATCATCGTCCCACCGCTCACACCAGGAATAATGTTAGCAATCCCCACTACCATTCCCTGTAATACTTGCTTTAACATGTTTTAATCTCCTTACGCTCTTCTATGTATGTTTTCAGAAACGAAATCAACATTTCCATCTCTTGTCTTGTTCCAATCGAAATCCTTAAATAATCTTTGATTCTGGAACCTCCTAAAAATCTAACATAGATGTCCTCTTTTTTCAAGGCTTCAAACAATTCTTTTGCGTCGAATTCAGGATGCTTTGCAAAGATAAAGTTAGATCTGGAATCCGGAAATACAAATCCAAGCGCAGAAAGTTCCTTTTTTGACCACTCTCTAGTCTCTATGATCTTTGCTGTCTGCTCTTCAAAGTATATTCTGTCTTTCACTGCCTCCACGCCACAGACCAGCGACGTCTGATTCATCGTATAAGAATTGAAAGAATATTTCGCATCATTGAGATATTTGATCAAGGTCGGATTGCTGATGGCATAACCAATACGCATTCCTGCCATAGAACGAGCTTTCGAAAATGTCTGCACGACAATCAGATTGTCATATCGGTCAATCAGCTCCATCGCCGATTTCCCCGCAAAATCAATATACGCCTCATCCACAATCACGATCACATCCTGATTGTGCTGCAGAATATCCTCCACAAAATCCAACTCTTCATAGATTGAAGTCGGAGCATTCGGATTCGGGAAAATAACACCGCCATTTTCTTTGTAGTAATCTTCTTTTACAATACGGAACTGTGAATCAACCTGTGGACACTCATATGGAATCCGGTAAAGCTCTGCCCACACTTTGTAAAAAGAATAGGTAATATCCGGAAACAAAATTGGTTTTTGGGAATTGAAAAATGTGAGAAAACACATTGCCAGCACATCATCCGAGCCAACCCCCACAAATACCTGTTCATCCTTCACACCATAATATTCCGCCAATGTATGTACGAGTTCTCCTGCCGTTGGATCCGGATAACGGCGCATCAGGTCTGTATCCATATTCTGAAGCGCCGTGCGCACTCCCGGCGCCGGCGGATACGGATTTTCATTTGTATTCAATTTGATCACATTTCCCTGTGGCTGTTCTCCCGGAACATACGGCTCTACTTTTCTGATATTGTTTTCAAATACTCTCATCTTTTTATCCTTCCTTTAGAAGTACTCTTTTGCAAGTTCTTTAAATTTCGGCAGTGAATTTACAATGGTCTCATGCGATACGCAATATGCGATACGCACATATCCAGGACATGCAAAAGAACTTCCCGGAACGATCAGTATATTATATTTTTTCGCCGCCTGACAGAACGCCTTCTCATCTGCCATCGGTGATTTCACAAACAGATAAAAAGCTCCTTCCGGCTTAATGCATTCAAATCCAAGCTCTGACAAACCGTTGTAAAGTGTCTCTCTGTTTCTGTCATAGTAAGAAATATCTGTCTTTTCATTCAAACATTTTTTTACGACCTTCTGCTGCAAAGTCGGTGCGTTGACAAACCCTAAAATACGTGTTGCCACACTCGCTGCTGAAATCAAGTCTTCACTGTCTGCCACCTCATCCGGAATCACAAGATATCCAATTCGTTCGCCCGGCAGCGAAAGCGATTTGCTATAAGAATAACCGACGATTGTATTGTTATAGTATTTTGTCAGATATGGTACCTCCACACCATCATATGCCAGTTCACGATACGGTTCATCGGAAATCAGATAGATATCTGTTCCAAATTCTTTTTGTTTTGTTTCCATGATAGCAGCCAGCTTTTGAATCGTCTCTTCTGAATACACAACTCCGGTCGGATTATTCGGTGTATTTACGATAACCGCCTTCGTCTTTGCCGTAATCTTCTGCTCAAACTCATCAAGTTTCGGCTGGAAATTTTCTGTATTAGGAGAAACCTCGACAAGCACACCCTCAAAATTTGCTGTGTAACTTCTGTATTCTCCAAAATATGGTGCAAACGCGATCACTTCGTCTCCCGGATTCAGCAAAATCTTCAACGCTACATTAAGTCCACCTGCCGCTCCAACTGTCATGACAATGTTATTTCCGGAAAATGCTGTCTCAAACCGCTCATTTAATGAATCTGCCACTGCCTGTCTCACATCTGCATAGCCTGCATTGCTGTTCGTATAGCCGTGAAGCGCCACCGGATCTTCTTCATTCAAAATCTCAATCATTGCCTGTTTTACAGCCTCCGGAGCCGGGACATTCGGGTTCCCAAGACTAAAATCAAACACATTCTCCGCTCCATAAATCTGTGCCAGACGATTCCCCTCCTCGAACATCGCACGGATTGCGGAGCTGTTTGCCACCATATTTTTCATCTTTTCTGCTATCATCGTATCGTTCTCCTTTATGATTCTGATTTTTTTGTAACAACGCCTTTTTCTACAAGGAATACCGGGCGGTAAGACAATTTCGCCTTGCGAAGTCCCTCAGCTCCTGTATCTTCCTCGCGGTTGACATATTTGTAATTCATACATTCATGCTCTACAAATTGCTGATTGATCATTGGATACGCTCCCTGCACATCCGCAAATGCCTTCTCAATATGAACCACAAATGTATCTTCACTGATCGGCTCTCCCATGGTAAATGCCACAATCTCTCCATTTACCCGAAGAAGTCCTCCTTTCAATTCCAGTTCTTCAAACAAACGCAGCGAATTGAGTGTCACGCACATCTCTGCATTCTTTTCCACATCTTCCTCACATCCGCTTTCATTTCTCCACTTCAACGCCATCTGGAAACATTCTTCTACATTCTCCTTTGTGATCGGCTCATAACACCAGTCATCAAATGTCGCCTTAAATTTGTTGATATGATTTCGTTTCGCATGAAGTTTTTTGCCGGACAATGTCGCAAGTTTTTCCGATTCATACACATAATCAGCAATATCTCTGTTGTACTCAATCTGATACTGTCCCGGATACCACTCCTCCAGTTGTCTGAAGTTATCCTCTGTTACATTATATAACACAAATGGCGCCTCTTTTTTTGCACTATATTCCATCAAAAATTCAAGCACCCGTTTCACATCCTCCGCGGCTCCTACCGGATAGGCAAACGCCAGACCGTGATCCTCTGATTTGAATACAATCGTATGTTCTATCTCTGCAAATGTCACTTTATAGTGTCTTGACCATAAAAATACATTGACAAATGTTCTCTCACAGCTGCGGCTCGGATATTTCCGAAAATAGGACTCTATAAGTTCGCGGTCTTCTATTTCCGGTCGTTTAAACTGAATTTCTTCCATAAAATTACCCTTCTCCTTTGCTATTTTTTCATACTTTAAAAGTATACCATATTTTTCCCACTTTTTTAGTCGGACTTGAAAAAATTTACATTTCTTTTATAGACTAAGAGCGGAACTGCATTTGATAAAGTGATTCATATACACCTTTTTTTGACATCAATTCTTCATGTGTTCCTTCTTCTTCAATTCCATTTTCTGTCAGAACAAGAATCCGCTTTGCATTGCGAATTGTTGACAGACGGTGTGCAATCACAAACGTCGTCCGGTCTTTTGCAAGTTCTTCTAACGACTTTTGTACTACCTGTTCACTCTCATTGTCAAGCGCCGATGTCGCCTCATCAAAAATAAGAATCGGTGGATTCTTCAAGAACACACGGGCAATCGAAAGTCTCTGTTTCTGCCCTCCTGACAATTTCACTCCGCGCTGTCCGATATCGGTATCATATCCTTCCGGAAAACTCATGATAAATTCATGCGCATTTGCCCGCTTTGCCGCGCGAATAACTTCCTCGTCTGTCGCATTTGGATTGCCATAGCGGATATTGTCCATGATCGTTCCTGCAAACAGATACACATCCTGCTGTACAATTCCGATATTGTTTCGCAAATCCGCCAATTTTATATGCCTGATATCCATTCCATCAATCTGAATGCTTCCCTCAGACACATCATAAAATCTCGGTATCAAACTGCAAAGCGTTGTCTTACCGACTCCTGACGGTCCCACTAATGCCATATAATCTCCCGCATCTACTTTTAACTGAATATTATTTAATACTTTCTCTGCACTTTCTTCATAGTAGAAAGAAACGTTTTCAAATGTAATATCTCCCTTTAGATGATCTACAGCTATCGCATCCTTTTCATCTTTGATATCCGGTGCAATTGCCATAATTTCCTGAAATCGCTCAAATCCAGAATATCCATTTTGGAACATCTCTGTAAAGTTCATCAGTTTTTTTACAGGTTCTACGAAATTATTGATATACAGCAAAAATGTAACCAAATCTGTCACGATGATCGTACCCGATGTCAAAAAGCTTACTCCAGCCAAAAGCACTGCAACAGTCACAAGCGTTGTCAATGCACTTAATCCCGAATTATATCCTGCCATATACCGGTAGCTTACTTTTTTTGCATTCACAAAATTCTTATTTCCCTGATTGAATTTCTTCATCTCAATCTCTTCGTTTGCAAACGACTTTACCACACGGATACCGGAAAGACTGTCCTCAATCTGGCTGTTGATATCCGCGATTTTCTCGCGGTTGCGCTTAAATGCACGTTTCATCTTTCGATTATAGTACCATGCAAACAGAGCCATCACCGGCACGAACACAAACGCAACAATTGTAAGCGGTGCATTGATATTGATCAAAATCACAAATGCACCGACCAGTTTTATGATCGAGATGACCACGTCCTCCGGCCCATGATGCAAAAGCTCCGTAATATCAAATAAATCACTCGTAATACGCGACAATAATGCCCCAACCTTCTGATTGTCATAAAAAGCAAATGTCAGTTTCTGATAATGCCCAAAGATGTCACTGCGCATATCTGCTTCCATATAAGCCCCCATAATATGCCCATAATATGCAATAAAATAATTGCAGCCAAACTCGACGATAACGAGTCCGATCATCACCGCACCTAATACGAGAATTGTCTGCATCGCTTTATGGTGATTAAAATAAACCACCTCATTCGTGATATAGCGCACGATCAGCGGAATCACTAACGTGATAACTGCTCCCAAAATTGCAAAAAACATATCACTGAAAAACAATCCTTTGTACGGCTTATAATATGCCGCAAGTTTCTTTAACTTCTCTCCCATCTTTTCTTTCCTCCATCCTTCTCTTCCAAAAATGTTCCTTTTTCTTTTGCAAAATGAAAAAGTTCCCGCTTCACATCTGCGATTGTTCTCTGTTTTAGCAGATCTTTACAGCATTTAAATCCCCATAAATCCCCGCCATCACATCTGCCATCCCCGATGCCACACAACACTTTTTCTCGGGAGACCCGCTCCGCCACGAAGTCGACACAAAAGAAATCTGAAGCGCCTCCGCTACCATGGCAAGTGTCACTTCTTCTGCTTCCCGAAAGAAGAGATATCCTCCCTCCGTCCCTTCTTTTGTACGGATTAAATCAGCCCTTTTCAATTTTGCCAT
>OLWE01000807.1_pt1 | contig 15812 bp, 10 predicted proteins | sample 1673591 | NCBI WGS metagenome assembly OLWE01 (sample SAMEA103958116, study PRJEB25191) | human gut metagenome | biome: human-associated habitat [ENVO:00009003]; feature: intestine environment [ENVO:2100002]; material: feces | place: Germany | collected 2013/2015 | reverse complement strand
ACGCGCTGGGAATCGTTTCTGCGCTTCTTCCGCGACAAGCTCTACGACGGCTGCCGTCATCAGGCGGCATACAGCGCGGCGCGGGCGTATTATGAGGAAAAGCTGCCGGAAGGTTCAGCGTGCTTTGATATGGGGTACAGCGGGCGCTTGCAGGCGGCACTCTGCCAGCTGACGCAGCGCGCGGTTCCGGTCTACTACGTTCATGCGGACGGGCGGAACAGCGAGCGTTTGTCTGCTGCCTATGATTTCCCCGTACACTGCTTCTATCCGATGCCGCCTGCTATGTCCGGCGCGTTCCGCGAGTTCCTGCTGTCCTCCGACGAAGCGCCCTGCGTGGGCTTCGAGCGGCAGAATGCGCGTGTCGTCCCGGTGTACGCGCAGGAGGGGCGCAATGAAGCCGCACACTTCCTGTCAACCTGCGTCCAGCATCACGCGCTGCAATTTGTGCGCGACTTCCACGATACCTTCGCCGGAACGGGCGTGATGCAGTCGCTTGACAATCCCGGCGTGCAGCTGGCGATGTCGCTGCCCTTCGAGGGGGCGCTGCGGCAGCTGCCCGAAGCGGACGCGGAGCTGCTGCGGAACATCCCGTTCGAGGATGTGGTGTTCGCGGGAGAGAACGCGCTGGATTTGCGGACGCTGGTGCGCGACCAGTCGGCGGAAGCGGCGCTTGCGGCGCACGAGATGGGCGCGGCGGACGCGCCGAGCCGCATGATTGGCTTCATCCCGGAGCAGACCGGGCTGGTGAAGCGGACGATTGGCTTCCTGCTGTTCGACCGCGAAACGTTTCGGAAGAAGCTGCGCAAGAGGATGAAACGAATGAGCAATGAGCAATGAGCAATGCTCTTCGTTCCTCCAATAAACACGCGGGTAAATTATGCAGTTGTCACCAACTCAATCGCGAGAAGGGGTCAAGGGGCAATTGCCCCTTGTGGAGTCCAGAGGCAAAGCCTCTGGTAGGGTCTGGGGCAACGCCCCAGCGTCTCCCCACGCCCGGAAAGGAGGAAGCGGATGGCGGTTGGATTGTTTTGGAATGATCGGGTGTCGTTTGAGAAGCATGAGTGGGCAAAACGCTTCTTTTTTCTGGGAAATAATACGGGAAATCTCGTGTTTATCCGGGCGCTGAAGGACATCTTTCACCCCGTGATGATTCCGCTGTGGGATGTTACGTCGGACACGTTCCGCGACCGGGCGGACATCACCCACTACATCACGACCGAGCTGATCTGGCTGACCCCGAATCAGACGTACCCGCACGTTTGGACGATGCTGAAGCGAATCGGCGATAAACCGCTGGTTCCAATCAGCGTGGGCGTGCAGAGCATGGCGCGCAATGTGGACATCACGCTCCACCCGGACACGGTCAAGCTCCTGCGGACGATGGCGGAGCGCGCTGTGCTGGGCGTTCGCGGCGAGTACACCGCGGCGGTGCTGGAGAAGAACGGCATCGTCAACTTCCGCATTATCGGCTGTCCCAGCCTGTATCAGGGAATGAACGAGAAGTTTCGCGTGGAGAAGAAGCCGTTCGACCCGAAAATGCGCGCGTGCTGCAACTTCCGCACTTTCTACGGCACGCTGTCCGACCCGGAACGGCAGTTTTTGACCTTCTGCGCGAACCGCGACCTCGGCTTTGTGGAGCAGAACGCATTCCCGCTGACGCTGGAAAACTGCTGCGGCGACGAGTACCAGTTCCGCTATTTGCAGGACTGGCTGAAGCGGCAAATGCACGTTTTCTTCCACATTGAGGATTGGCTGGCGTGGGTCAGGCAGTACGACTTTTCCCTCGGCAGCCGCTTCCACGGGAACGTGATTGCCATCACGAGCGGCATTCCGGCGCTGACGATGGTGGTGGACAGCCGCATGGACGAAATGACCCGCTTGTTCCGCCTGCCGACGCTGCCGATGGAGGACTTCCGGCTGGAAAAGCCGCTGGAATACTACTACGACTTGGCGGACTATACCGATTTCAACAAGGCGTACCCGGAAAGAATGCGCGTTTTCCGTGATTTTCTTCAGCGGAACGGGCTGGCGGAGGCGGCAGGCGGATGATACACGCGGTTGGCACGGCGCTGGGCGAAATCATCCAAAACCTGCGGCGAACCGTGCGCCTGACGCTCTACGAGAACCGCTCGCGGCGGGCGGGGATGCTGCTGGGGCGCTGGTGGGACTTGCTCAGCCCGCTGCTGCAAATCCTCATTTACTGGTTCGTCTTTTCCGTCGGGCTGGGAACGCAGGAAAAAAACGGATTCCCGTATCACCTGTGGCTGATGTGCGGCATGATGCCGTGGCTGGCGCTCAACTCCGCCATTCTCGGCGCGTCCGCGTCCATCCAGCAGGCCGCGTCCATCATCCGCAACGTGCGCATTCCGCTCTCCATCATCCCGATGAAGGCGGTTGTGCGCGCGTACTACGAGCATTTGTGGACGATGGCGATTCTGCTGATTGCGCTGCTCCTTGGCGGCGTGCCGGTGACGTGGCATTATCTGGAACTGGCGTATTACCTCGCGGCTTCGTGGGTGCTGCTGATCGGCGCGGCGCTGCTGACGAGCAGCCTGACGGCGGTCTTTCGCGATTTCGGCGAGCTGCTTCAGCCGCTGATGCGCCTGCTGTTCTACGTTTCCAGCGTCGTGTGGGCGATTGACGGGCTGTCGCCGGGCTTGCAGCGCGTGATGCGGCTGAACCCGCTGGTTTACATCATCGAGGGCTACCGCAAGTGCCTGCTGTATGGCGAAGGCTTCTGGTTATCGCCGGGGCAGGGGGCGTACTTCTGGCTGGCGGCGCTGGCGCTGCTGGCGGCGGGCTGCACGCTGCACATGCGGCTGCGAAACCGATTCATCGACCAGCTGTAATCAGCGCCATTTAATAGGAAGAAATCGCGCAGAAAGGGGGCGATGCGCTTGGCGGATGTAATCGTCCGCTGCAGGGAACTGACGAAGGTCTACGACCTGTACGGCGAGGAAAAAGACCGTCTGAAGGCGCTGCTGGGTCTTCGGGCGAACGTGAAGAAATTTCCGGCGCTCTGCGGCGTGACGCAGGACTTCCACCGCGGCGAAATCGTCGGGCTGGCGGGGCTGAACGGCTCCGGCAAATCGACGCTGGCGCGTATCATCGCGGGCATCACCCAGCCGGATTTGGGGCTCTGCGAGGTCAGCGGCACGGTCAGTATGCTGGCGGCAAACATCGGCATGAATGACCAGCTGACCGGGCGCGAAAACATTGCCTATAAGTGTATGCTGATGGGCATGGAGAAGCGCGAAATCGCCCAAATCCAGCAGCAGATTATTGATTTTGCGGATGTTGGCGTGTACATCGACCAGCCCCTGCGGACGTATTCCAGCGGAATGCGCTCCCGGCTGGGATTCGCTATTTCCGCCCACATGAACCCCGAAATCCTGATTGTGGATGAGGCGCTGAGCGTGGGCGACGCGAGCTTCGCGGAGAAGTGCATGGCGCGGATGCGGCATTTCCGGGCGGAGGGCAAGACGATTTTCTTCGTCACCCATGCGCCATGGCAGATGCTGAACTTCTGCGACCGGGTGATGTGGCTGCATCAGGGGCGCGTTGTGGGCTATGACACGGCGGAACGCATGATTCCGGCGTACGTCGCCTTCACGCGCGAGTGGACGCAGCTTGATCATCTTCAGCGTACGCAGCTGTTGCCGGATTACGAGACGTATCGGGCGCAGGTGGAAAATCAGCAGCGTGCCGTGTGGCAGCAGCGCGCAAAGGAAGCGGCGCAAAAATCGCCGTAAGCAGGAGAAACTTTCCTGCGATTCAACTTTTTAGGCTCATCCCGGCGAATAAGAGGAAAGTTGCCCAGATTGCTGGAAACAGAATCGGCAGCTCATTCGTCGTATTTGCTGGAAGGCATATACCATTTCCCCCAACAGATAAAAGGAGTGACGCAGACCATGAAACGACTGGTTTCTGTATTCCTGGTGCTCTGCATGATGCTCTCCTGCGTGGCATTCGGCGAGACGCTGGACGGCGCACAGGGCGAAATCATGAACGAAGTGTCGGATGTGGCGTCGGACGAGGTGCAGACGCCCGACGAACCGACGCAGGCTCCTGTGAACGAGGACGACATCGTTCTGCCGGATATGGATGACGACATCAGCATCCTGCCGTCGGACGACGTGAACGGCCCCGATCCCTACCGTGAGCTGGTGCTGCTCCAGCCGACGGACCTCATCGGCACGACGCTGTCCGAAACGAGCGTGCGCATCGGCTGGGGTTCTGTCGCCTTTGCGACGCAGTACGACGTGTACCGCAAGTTCGGCGGCGAAGAAACCTACACGCTGCTCGGCTCCGTGCCGAACAATCGCCTGTACTATGAGGATACGAACGTGACCCCCGGTCGGGCGGTGTACTACCGCGTGCGCGCGGTGAACGTGTCCTACGACGGCGAGCAGGCGAAGTATGTGTACAGCCCTGATTCGCAGACGCTGTCCTACATGACGCTTGCCAAGCCGAAGCTGGAAGACCCGCGCGGCTTGGGCGCGGATACCATCCGCCTGAACTGGTCGAGCGTCTCCGGCGCGCAGACCTACGAAGTGCAGATGTCCACCAATGCGACGAGCGGCTTCACCACCGTGCGCACTGACCTGACCGGCACGCTGTGCAACGCCACCGGCCTGAAGAAGGCGACGGGCTACTACTTCCGCGTGCGCGCAGTGCGCGTGTTCTCCTCCGGCGAAAAGTTCTACTCTGAATACTCCAACGTCGGCTGCGGCACGCCCATGGATCGCCCGGAACTGACCGTGGTGCAGAGCGGCAACAACGCCCTGCTGTCCTGGCCGGCATCCTCCGGCGCGACGGGGTACATCATCTACCGCAAGACGGGCGCGAGCGGCAGCTACACCCTGCTGGCAAAGACCGGCGCGGTGACTTCCTTTGTGGACGCGAGCATCAACCTGGGTGAAGTGTACTACTACTTCATCTACTCCATGCGCCCCGTGGGCAGCTACAACTGCTTCTCCCTCTCCAGCGAGCGCGTGTACTTCACGGCGCTTGGCTCTGTGAACCTGTGCGCGGTGCGCAACACCGGCAAGCAGGAGCAGACCATTGACTGGGATACCACCGTGCTGGGCGCGAACAAGTACTATGTGTACAGTTCCACCACCATGGACGGCCTGTACACCAAGATTGGCGAAACCGAAGGCACGACCTATGTCGCCAAGAACCTCGTTGCCGGCACGACCTACTACTACAAGGTTCGCCCGGTGCGCGTGTTCTCCAACGGCACCATTTGCTACGGCCCGTGGTCGAACGTCATGTCCCAGCCTGAATCCGGCTCGTTGACGCTGGAGGGCTTAAGCGCGGTGAACCTCTCCGCGGGGCAGGATATTTCCGGCGGCTATGTGGGCGATGTGTTCTCGTGGAGCGCGACCGTCTCCGGCGGCAGCGGCTCGTACACCTTCAAGTACAGCCTCATCAGCCTGAGCGGCGGCAGCCCCATCGTCCTGAAGGACTTCTCCGACGGCTACACCTCGCTGCCCGCCGGTAAGACCAGCATGACGACCACCTTCACCCTCACCCTGACGGAAAATTACATCAACCTGATTAACTCCCAGAAGTACGCCATGCAGATGGAAGTTCGCGACTCCCTCGGCGCGACGACGGCGATGTACGCTGCCCCCGCGACGCTGAGCGAGATGAACTTCGTTGCCCCCGCGCCGGTGAGCAAGGTCGTCAACAAGACCATCCGCGTGGGCGAAAACTTCACGCTTGACCACGGCATCTACACCGAGGCGGGCGACGTGGCGAACATCGAAATCGCCAACACCAACAGCGCGATTTCCCTGCACGATAACGTGATTACCGGTGTCAACAACGGCTATGCGACGCTGCTGATTACCTCCAAGCGCTGCCCTGACATCCTGATCGTCTACAACATCACCGTCGGCTACGCGCCGCTGACGATTGCCAGCGTGCAGCCCAGCGCCTCGAAGCTGAACAACTACGAGACGCTTGCGTGGGATATCACCTTCGCGGGCGGCCGGCCGAACTACAACGTGAACTTCAAGGTCTACCGCGGCACGACGGTGGTTGTCAACAGCAACCGCACGGAAACCGCAACGGGCCGCATCTCCGTCAACTATCAGCCGACGGTGGCGGGCACCTACCTGCTGGAAGTTACCATTACCTCCGCTGATGGGCAGTCCATCACCCAGCGCTCCAGCGCGACGGTGGTGTCGAACTACACGCCTGTGACGGTTGTGCCCAGCACGACGGCGAGCGTGACAAACCGCAACCTGACGTGGACGACTGCCTACAAGGGCACGAGCAGCGTCATCCGCCGCGACTACACCCTGTTCCGCGACGGCTCCGTGGTGGCGACGGAAGTCGGCCTGAATAACCTGACGTTCAACTACACGCCCACTGTCGCGGGCTCCTACATCCTGCGCGTCATCGTGTATGAAGCCAACGGCAACAAGATTGAGGTCACTGCGCCGACCATCACGGTTACGCAGGGAGGTTCCGGCACGTCCGGTACGGGCACGGTGACGGGCGTCCGCGTGGCGCTGCGCCGCGGTGCAAGCACCAAGTACGGCATCATCCTCCGTGTGGACAAGGGCGAAACTGTCACCATTCTGGAGCGGTCCGGCAGCTGGTACTACGTCAGCTACAAGGGCACGACGGGCTGGATGATGGCGCAGTACGTCAAGGCAAACTAAGGGGTAACATAAAAGAGGGGCGCTCCGGGGTGGAGCGTCCCTTTTTGGGTGCAAAAAAGCGCAATGACGAATGCCACTGCGCCGGAAACGAGGTCAATCATTTTGATTATGAGGGGCGTCGAGAGATAAACTGTCCAATTCGCGCATGATTTCGTCAAAAACCTCATCTATCGGATGCACACGACCTGCCTTGATATCCTCCTCGGCTTGCGCCAAATGGACGTACAGGCGGCGTCTTGCCTCCTCCAGCTCTTCCTCGGTAGGCTCTTCCTCGGTCAGCTCTTCTTCAGTCAATTCTTCCGGAGTCAACTTTTCCGAATCCATGTCCTGCTCACCCCCTGATTGATTCTATGATAGCAAAATTTTCCTGCCGCGTCAACGGGAAAACACCCGCATCCCGCACGTCAAAATCCACCGAAAGCATACCATTTTTCCGCTGTAATTCCCTCTTTCTTCCAGATCCGCACATCGCCCCCGCGCGACGAACGGCACCTGAAATGGTATAAACGCACGAAATTAGGACGAATATGACAGCTTGTGCGGGAATTTCGACAGTTTGTGCGAGATTGCTTGCGCCACCCGAAAAAATTGCTATAATAAAGTAGGAAAAAAGCACAGTGGGTGGTCTGTGCAAACGCGTAAGGATGGAATGACCATGAAACACGGTGATTTGGTTTCCCGAATGACTTTGGAGGAAAAGTGCGCCCTGCTTGCCGGCAAAGATGTCTGGCACACGCGCGAGATTCCGCGGCTGAATATTCCCGCCATCACGCTCTCCGACGGGCCGAGCGGCTTGCGCAAGCAGGCGGGCGAAGGCGACCATCTGGGCCTCAACGCATCGACGAAGGCGACGTGCATTCCCTCCGCCGCGACGCTGGCGTGCAGCTGGGACGACACGGTGTCCGAGGCGATGGGCGCGGTTGTCGGGCGCGACGCTGCCAATCAGGGGGTGGATGTGCTGCTTGCGCCGGGGCTGAACACGAAGCGCTCCAGCCTGTGCGGCCGCAGCTTCGAGTATTACTCCGAAGACCCGTACCTCTCCGGCAAGCTGGCGGCGGGTTTCATCCGCGGCGCGCAGAAGCAGGGCGTATCCGCCTGCGCAAAGCACTACGCGGCGAACGCGCAGGAGCTGCTGCGGATGCACTCCGACAGCGTGATGGACGAGCGGACGCTGCGCGAAATGTACCTGACGAACTTCGAGATTGCCATCAAAGAGGGCAAGCCGGGCTTCGTGATGACGGCATACAACCGCGTCAACGGCGTGTACGCCAACGAAAGCCGCCATCTGCTGGGCGATATTCTGCGCGGCGAGTGGGGCTTTGACGGCGCGGTCGTGACCGACTGGGGCGGCAGCAACAGCATTGTCGAGGGCGTGCGCGAGGGCATGAATCTGGAGATGCCCGCGGCGGGCGACGACAGCCCCTGCCAGCTGGTGAAGGCGGTCAAGGACGGCACAATTGACGAGAAAATCGTCGATGAGCGCGTGGATCAGCTGCTGGATTTCGTGCTGGCAGAGCACAAGTCCGGCGAAACGTCGTTTGATGCCGCAAAACAGCATCAGGCGGCGGAAGCAGCGGCGGAAAAGTGCCTTGTGCTGCTGAAGAACGACAAGCACCTGCTGCCGCTGAAGAAGGACGCGCGCGTGGCGGTTATCGGCGAGTTTGCGGCACGCTCCCGCTATCAGGGCGCGGGCAGCAGCATGGTCAACGCCGCGCAGGTGGATGACACGCTGCCCCTGCTGGATGAATTTTTCCCGGCGCGGGTCGGCTTCGCGCAGGGCTTCGAGCGCCTTGACACCGCGAACGACGCGCTGGCGGATGAAGCGGTGCAGCTTGCCAAGACGGCGGATTGCGCGGTGGTGTACCTTGGTCTGCCGGAGTGCTTTGAGACGGAAGGGCTTGACCGCACGCATATGCGCCTGCCGGAGAACCAAATCGCGCTGATGAAAAAGCTGCGCGCCGTGTGCAAGAAGATGGTGGTGGTGCTCTCCTGCGGCAGCGCGGTCGAGACGGACTGGGCGCAGGACTGCGACGCGTTGCTTTACGCGGGGCTGGGCGGCGAAGCGGTGGCGCGCTCCGTATTGCGGGCGCTGGTGGGCGAGATTACCCCCGGCGGCAAGCTGGCGGAAACGTGGTATCGTCACTATGCGGACGCGCCGGTCAGCCACTACTACCCCGGCACGGAGGCCACAAGCGAATACCGCGAAGGGCTGTACGTCGGCTATCGCTACACCGAGTCGGCGGATGTCGCCCCGGCGTTCGCTTTCGGGCACGGGCTGTCCTACACGACGTTCCGCTACGACAATATTCAGGCGGATAATGCGGGCGTGTCCTTTGACGTGACGAACACGGGCGACTGCGCGGGCGACGAGGTGGCGCAGCTGTACATCCACAAGCCGAACGCGGAAATTTTCCGCCCGGCGAAGGAACTGAAGGGCTTTCAGCGCGTGCACCTGGAGAAGGGCGAGACGAAGCGCGTCACGATTCCATTTGACGGCTATACGTTCCGCTACTTCAACGTCCGCACGAACCGCTTTGAGGTGGAGGGCGGCGAATATGAGCTGCTGATTGGCGCATCCTGCCGCGACATCCGCCTGACGGCAAAGCACACCGAGCAGGGGACGAACGCGCCCAATCCGTATGCTCAGCTGGCGGTGCAGAGCTATCGCACGGCGCGCGTGACGGACGTGAGCGACGCGGAGTTCGCGGCGCTGCTGGGCCATGCGATTCCGCCGCATCTCTGGGACAAGACGCAGCCGCTGACGCTCAACGACACGGTGACGCAGCTCAGCTACGCCAAGAACCCGCTGGCGCGGCTGATCTACCGGATTCTCACGCGCATGAAGAACAAGGCGACTGCCGCCGGCAAGCCGGATTTGAACCTGCTGTTTATCTACAACATCCCGTTCCGCGGCATGGCGAAGATGATGAACGGCATGGTGTCGATGGCAATGGCGGAGGATATGCTGCTGATGGTCAATGGGCATTTCTTCCGCGGGTGCGGACGGCTGATCCACCACTTCTGCCACCGCCCGAAACTGAATTTGAACCCGGATAAAAAGAAGAAGTAATTGCGGAAAGCAATTATATAAAATAGGAAGCAACTCACAACAAGGAAAGGAAGCATCTCCCCCATGAAACAATCCTTCTGGCAGTCCCCCCTGACGCGCTCCAGCGTCCCGAAGGACAAGGTAACAACCCCCGAAACCCTGCTCGGCTACCTGATTGGCCCGTTCGGCGCGCTGCTGTCCTCCGGCATCTTCACCAGTTACCTTCAGGTTTATCTCGGCAAGGCGCTGGAATTGAGCAGCGCCTACCTGTCCATCCTCCAGCTGGTTTCCACCTTCCTGATTGTGGCGGCGAACCTCATCGTCGGTCAGCTGATTGAACGCACGCGCACCATGGCGGGCAAGGCGCGCCCGTGGCTGCTGCTCTCCGCGCTGACGCTTTCCGTTGCCAGCGTGCTGATGTTCATCATGCCCTTTGAAGGCACGGCGCGCTATGTGTGGATTGCCGTTGCCTATAACCTCTACTACGCCGTCGCGTACCCGATTTACAACACCGCGAACGCGACGATGGTGCCCGTGTCCACCCGTGACAGCGAGAAGCGCAGCGTCTTGGCGTCAATGAGCAACTTTGCGGGTCTGGGCGTGATGGGCGCAGGCTCGATGGTCTTCCCGGTGCTGATGACGATGTTCCTCTCCACCACGAATGAGGCGGGCGAAACGGTTTACACCGGCTTCGGCACGCAGTGGTTCGTCATCATGCTGGCGGTCGCCATCTTCACGGCGCTGACCGTCATCCTCCAGTTCAAGTTCACCCGTGAGCGCGTGACCGAAGAGCTGATGGAAAGCAACGCGAAGGAAGAAAAGAAGCAGAGCGTCTCGATGGGTCAGCAGCTGAAGGCCGTCACCAGCGAAAAGTGGTGGTGGGTCATCATCGTGTTCTACCTGCTGTTCCAGTGGGCGGGCGCGGTGAAAAACGGCTCGATGGCGTACTTCTGCTCTGATGTGCTCGGCGCGGACTGGTACATGTCCATCCTGTCCATCCTTGGCGCGGTGCCGATGGCGATTGCGGCGGCGTTCGTGGTGCCGCTGGCGAACAAGTTCTCCAAGCAGAAGCTGACGCTGGCGGGTCTGGCGCTGGGCGTTGTCGGCGGCGTGATTGCGGGGCTGGGCGGCAATAACCTCGTGGTGGTCGGCATCGGCATCGCGCTCAAGTGCCTCGGTTCGTCTCCGGCGTGCTACCTGATTCTGGCGATGCTGGCGGACGTTATCGACCATGTGGAGTACAAGCACGGCATCCGCACCGACGGTCTGACGATGAGCATCTACTCCTCCCTGATGGTCGCGGCGACCCCCATCGGCGGCGCGATTATTCAGGCGCTCAACGGCATGCTGGATGCGGGCACGGCGGCGTCGGTCAACTACATCTGGATTGAAACGATTGCTTACGCGGTTTGCGCGGTGCTGATGATTTTCTTCGGCGTGGAGCGCAATCTGAAGGCGGAGCAGCAGGAAATTGCCAATCGCGTGTCGAAATAAGACAGTAGATTGGTGAAAAGGGCAGCGCCTGCAAGGGACGGCGGCATCCTCACCGATGCACGACCTTGCAAGCGCTGCTCTTTCTATATAGAAAGGATGAAACCAATGAAACTCTTGTCGATTGCTATTCCTTGCTATAATTCGCAGGATTATATGCGCCATGCCATCGAAACGCTGCTTGCCGGCGGCGAGGACGTGGAAATCCTCGTCGTCAACGACGGCTCAAAGGACAAAACCGCGGATATAGCGGCGGAATATCAGCAGAAGTACCCGACCATCGTTCGCGCCATCAACAAGGAGAACGGCGGCCATGGCGACGCGGTGATGACCGGCCTCAAAAACGCGACGGGGCTGTACTTCAAGGTCGTCGATTCGGACGACTGGGTGGACGAAGAGTGCCTGAAGCGCGTGCTGGCGCAATTGCGCGCGTTCACGGAGCAAAAGGAAGAAATTGACATGCTGATTTGCAACTACGTCTACGATAAAGTGGGCGTGAAGCACAAGCACGTCATGCAGTACCGCCACGCCGTGCCGCAGAACCGCGTGTTCGACTGGAATGAAACGCGCTTCAAAATCGGCGAATATCTGCTGATGCACTCGGTCATCTACCGCACGGCGCTGCTGAACAAGTGTGGGCTGAACCTGCCGAAGCACACGTTCTATGTGGATGAACTCTACGTTTATCAGCCGCTGCCGATGGTAAAGAAAATGTATTATATGGATGAAAACCTGTACCACTACTTCATCGGGCGTGAAGACCAGTCCGTGCAGGAGAACGTGATGATCCGCCGCATTGATCAGGCGCTGCTGGTCAACCGGATGCTGGTGACGGAGGTGGATTTGAGCAAGGTGACGAACAAGCGCAAGCAGGCGTACATGCGGCGCTATCTGGAAATTGTGACGACGGTTTCGTCGATTCTGCTGCTCAAAAGCGGTACGGCGGAGAACAAGCAGAAGAAGGACGAGCTGTGGAAGTTCATTCGCGAAGAAAACCCGTATGTTTACAAGAAGCTGCGCCACGGGCTGATGGGGCATGTGCTGCACCTGCCCGGAAAAGGCGGGCGGCGGATTGCGCTGGCGGGGTATAAGGCGACGCGGAAAATTTATGGGTTTAACTGATTGTTAATGAGCAATGGCGGGGAAACGACCTCATCCGCCGCTGCGTGCAGACTGCAATCCACCAACGCCAAAATCAGGAAAGAAAGCAAAGCCGGTCTATCGGCGAATTGCGAATTACCTGAAAGTATCATCCACAAGGAGAATGAGAATATGAAGTATGATTATCTCGTCGTCGGGGCGGGGCTGTTCGGCGCGGCGTTCGCGCAGATGGCGAAGGAAAAAGGCAAGCGCGTGCTTGTAATCGACAAGCGGAGCCACATCGCGGGCAACATCTACACCGAGGACGTCGGCGGCATTGCCGTCCACCGCTACGGCGCGCACATCTTCCACACCGACGACGAGGAGGTTTGGCAGTACGCCAACCGCTTCGCCACGTTCAACCGCTTCACAAACGCGCCGCTGGCAAAATACCAAGATCGCTTGTACCACATGCCCTTCAACATGAACACGTTTTATGCCATGTGGGGCGTGACAAAGCCGAATGAGGCGCGCGAGATCATTGAGCGGCAGCGCAAGGAAATCACGGGCGAACCGCAGAATCTGGAAGAACAGGCGATTTCGCTCGTCGGGCGCGACATCTACGAGGCCCTCGTGCGCGGATACAGCGAGAAGCAGTGGGGCCGCCCCTGCTGCGAGCTGCCCGCCTTCATCATTCGCCGTCTGCCCGTGCGCTTCACCTATGACAACAACTACTTCAACGACCGCTACCAGGGCATCCCGGACGCGGGCTACACGGCGATGGTGGAGAAAATGCTGGATGGCATTGAAGTGCGCCTGAATGTCGATTTCCTCCAGCATCGGGCGGAACTGGCGGAAATTGCGGACAAAATTGTCTACACCGGGCCGATTGACCAGTATTACGACCAGTGCTTCGGCGCGCTGAATTACCGTTCCCTGCGGTTCGAGACGCAGGATTTGCCGGTGCAGGACTATCAGGGCAACGCCGTCATCAACGATACGAACGCCGACGTGCCCTACACGCGCGTGATTGAGCACAAGCACTTCGCCTATGGTCAGGCGGATGTGCTGAATCTGCCGCACACGGTGGTGACATACGAATATCCGGCGGACTGGAAGCAGGGCGACGAGCCGTACTATCCGGTGAACGACGCAAAGAACGGCGCGCTGTACGAGCAGTATCGGCAGAAAGCGGCGGGGGAGCGAAACGTCATTTTCGGCGGCCGGCTGGGGCAGTACCGCTATCTGGACATGGACGACACGCTGCGCGCCGCCATCGATTGCGCCCGGAAGGAACTGGAATAAGGGGGAGTAACGGTGCGGCTTGCCATCGTGGAGGACGACGACAAGGTGCGGCAGCAGCTGCAAACCTATGTGCTGCAATATTTTCAGGGACGCGAGAACGACGTGGAAATCCGCCTGTTTGCCGACGGCGATGAGATACTGGAAGACTACGCGGCGGACTACGACCTGATTTTCCTCGACATCCAAATGAAGCGCCTGGACGGCTTGGCGACGGCAGAACGCATCCGCGAGCGTGACGAGGACGTGTATCTGGTGTTCATCACGAATTTGGCAAATTATGCCATCCGCGGATACGCCGTCCACGCGCTGGACTTCATCCTCAAACCGGTGAATTTCCTCATGCTGCGGCAGGTGCTGATGAGCGTGGAGCGGCTGCTTGACCAGAAGCCGAAACGCTACATCACCCTGCCGACGGACACGGGGCTGACCCGCCTTGATGTGAGCCAAATAACCTACGTCGAAACGGACGGCCACGCCGTGAGCATCTACACGGAAAAGGGGGCATATCGCCTGCGGCAGAGTATGCGCGGGATGGAGGAACTGCTTGGCAAATACGGATTTTTCCGCTGCAACAGCTGTTATTTGGTGAATCTGCGGCATGTGGAGCGCGTGGAGAATGGCGGCGCCATCGTCGGCGGGCGGGCGCTGACCATCTCACGCCCGCGCCATAAGGCGTTTATGGAGGCGTTGACGAAATATCTGGGAGGAGCGAAAGCCTAAATGGTAGCGTTCCTCGAAGTTGGATTCTTCCCGCGCGTCCATACGGCGATTGCCGAATGGCTGGCGTGTATGCTCTTCATCCTACCGCAGAAAAAGCGCTTCGGCGAAAGTAGCTGGCAGCAAATTGGCTGCTGCATTGGCTTTCTGGCGCTCCTGCTGGGGCTGAACCTGCTGAATCAGGAACAGAGCGGGCTGACATGGATGCTGCTGATGGCGGCGTGCATGGGCACCATGCTGGCAATGATTGTCTGCTGCTGCAAACTGAAGCTAATGAAAGCAGGCTACATTTGGGCGCATGCCTTCATCACGGCGGAGTTCGCCGCGTCGCTGGAGTGGCAAATCAACTACTATCTGCTGATGGCGGATTCGGTGGATTCGCGGGGCACTTGGCTGGTGATGGCGGGGACGTACATCATCGTGTTTTCCGCGATTTACCTGCTGAACCAGAAGCATCATATCCTGCGCAGTGGCACAAGCGTCACGCGGCAGGAGCTTATCAGCGGCAGCGCGATTGCCCTCGCGGCGTTTTGCCTGAGTAATTTCAACTTTGCGTTTACGAACAACGTGTTTACCGAAACACTGGGGACAGGCATCATCTATTCCCGCACGCTGGTGGATTTCGGCGGCGTCATCATGCTGTTTGCGTATGACATGGCGCGGTCGGAGCTGTACCTCAGCCACGAGCTGGAGGCGATGGAGAACCTGCTGAATCGGCAGTATGAGCAGTACCGGCAGTTCGATGCGAACAACAAGGCGATGCACCAGATTTACCACGACCTGAAGCACCAAATCGACTTCATCCGCAACGAAAAAAGCGCCAGCAAGCGCGAATCGTATCTGGCGGAGATGGAAAAAGTGGTCACGCTGCGCGATGCGGAGATGAACACGGGCAACGCGATTCTGGACACGGTTCTAACGAGCAAGAGCCTGCGCTGCGCCGAGGAAGGCATCGTGATGACGTGCTTTGCCGACGCGCACGACATGGGCTTCATCGACATGATGGATATTTGCTCCATTTTCGGCAACGCGATTGATAACGCCATCGAGTGCGTGGAGAAAATCGCCGACAAGAACATGCGGCTCATCAAGCTGACCGTGCGCACGCAGAACCGATTTTTGCTGATTCGCGTGGAGAACTGCACGGACAAGGCGATTGACCTGAACGGCGGTCAGCCCGCGACGACGAAAGAAAACAAGGAGAGCCACGGCTACGGCATCAAGAGCATCCGCAAAGCCGCGGAGAAATACGGCGGCTGCATGACGCTGGAGCAGCAGGACGGCTGGTTTATCATGACGGTGCTGATTCCGCTGGCGGAGGAAAAAAAGTGAATCAAAAAACCCGGCTGGTCAAGCGGCGCAATTCCGCTTCCAGCCGGGGATTTTTATGGTTCTTCACGGAAAGTTGGGGGAGCAAACAAAGGCTTAGGCGAAGCAACAAAAAGCTGCACGCGGAAGGAGCATGAAAGCGCGACCAACTCAATCGCGAAAAG
>OLWE01000792.1_pt1 | contig 16026 bp, 12 predicted proteins | sample 1673591 | NCBI WGS metagenome assembly OLWE01 (sample SAMEA103958116, study PRJEB25191) | human gut metagenome | biome: human-associated habitat [ENVO:00009003]; feature: intestine environment [ENVO:2100002]; material: feces | place: Germany | collected 2013/2015 | reverse complement strand
CCACGTAAAGACAATAATCTCACAGAGCGGCAGGCATATAGTATCAGAACTGAACAAGGAGATAGAAAAGTTGGGCAGGCGGATATCAGAGCTCATAGAGGCCAACTATGAACTCTCTGAGATTTACCGCATTGTAACTTCCATGCTGGGCATGGGATTCCAGAACGCGGTCTGTCTGATGGTATATACCTACAACTTCCGCAGGTTCAACTATGATGCAAGAAAGATAGCGTGTTACTATGGCATAGCTCCATTTGGCAAGGTTTCGTGTACCAGCATAAATACTGATCCCCATGTACACTATATGGCCAACCGGCAGATAAAGGCCATGTTGACGCAGGCGGCATTGGCTGCTATCAGATATAACAAGACCATTTCGAAATATTATTCGGGGCTTGTGGAAGAGGGGAAGAAAAATCAGGTCGCACTTAACAATGTCAAGAACAAACTGATCAATCTTGTTACTGCCATGGCCAGAAATAACAAACTTTACAATCCTGAATATAGAATGTCTACATAATTGTTTGAAAAGTAGTTAAAATATTTGGATTTGAACATAAAAAGCGATTGGGGTTTAAGCCATACTATGCCATGCTTATGATATCCTGATATTGTTTTTGTATTGTTTCTTAGCTAAATGTTGACGGAATAACGGTTTTATGTGCATAAAATCACGGATTTCCGTTATTGTGTAAATATATGTTTGTAGTTATATTTGCAAAAAATATTAAAAACAATATACATTCGTCTATGTAAATGTTGCAAACGACATCAGGTGTGCCTGCACGCTGTAATAAGTTAAATATAATTATATGCCATGAAAGAAATTCTGTTAACGTCAACTCTGCCTTACTGGCTTGTCTTCCTGCTGGTATTGGGCGGCTTCGTAGCCCTGTTGTTTCAGGGGCGAAACGGCAGTAAAAGCAACCTGCCTATACTCACGGCTGCCGGCTGCATGCTTGCTGCCACTATTCTCGAAGTGCTTATTTATGCCATAGTGGGCAACAACTGTATGTGGTGGTGCCTGTCAAAGGAGTACGGATTCTGGTCAAAGCTGTTCCGCCTTATACCCTTTGCAGTGTTTGTGGTGCTTCAGATAGGACAGATATTCATGTTTAAGGGTGTGCTTGAGGAAATGATGGGCAAGTCGCTATCGATGAAACTGCTTTTCATCTGTTTTGTGCTTACGTTTCCCGTAGTGTTTGTGCTATCTGTCGGAGCAGACATCTTCGGCGCTTCCGATGAAACAAAGAACAGCATCGGCACCACAGCCTTCTGGATTCTCGTCATAGCCGGACTTGCATGGTCGCTTGTGCGCAACATAATGTCTGTCGGTATAAAGCACGGCGTTGTCTTCACCGTGTTCTCGGCTGTCTGTGTCGTTGCCGTCTGCCTTGCTGTGTTCGTGTTCCTTGTAGCCCTTATTGCGCTGTTCTTCCAGGTGCTTATAACCGTGGCTGCCTGTGGCGCGATATTCTTTATACTTACAAACGGAATGGGCAAGGGCAGCTCGATGGTTGACGAGTTTGCCAACCATAAGTCTCCCGGACCGGTGTTTCGCGATGATGACGGACATCTGCACCATAATTCGGCGGCACGCGACAGTGCCAACCGGAAGATTGCCGAACGCAGGAACGGCGAAAGTTAGAAGTTACGAGCTTAAGTGCATTTTATAGAAATGATTGTTTAATATTAAAAATTTTTTGGTTATGAAAAAGATTATCAGAACAGTTTGCATTGCTGCAATAGCTCTCTTTGCAATACCTCAGCAGGCCGATGCGCAGTTTTTCAAGAAACTGAAAGAAGCCGCCAAGGGCGTCGTGCAGGAAGTTACCGGAACCACTACTACCGGTACAGCCTCCACTACCACGACAGCTCAGAATGCTCCTTCTGTAAGCTATCTTCCGTCAGCCTCGGGTGTGTTGGTGGGCAATCCCGGCTCAAAGTATTTCACGCTGGAGTTTGTTGAGGCCAAGGGCAGCAAGGGCTCTAACCGCGTTGACATTTATGTTAAGGTAAAGGCCGTAAGCCTGAGTATACAGAATGCGCTTGTAGGCGGAGCCGGTCTTACAAAGGCTTATGATGCCGACGGCAACGAGTATGGTGCTGGCTGCGACTATGACGACAAGAAGAACCTTAATCCCGATGTGGCTGTAAAACTGAAGTTTGCCACTATCTGTGAGGTACCTTCCACGGTTACGTCGTTTGTACTTGTTAAAGGTCCGTGGAATCTTGGCGGAGGCCGAAACTCGTCGTCCATCAACGAGTATATTCAGCTGAAGAACGTGCCTATTGTATGGGAATGATACGAAACCGGTCAAATATCTGAATGGACTCTTTCTAATAACGTGAATGACGGGACGCCTTGCCGGCGCCCCGTTTCTTTTGTTGATTTTTTATATTTAATGTTTATTGTGTAGGTTGCTGCCCGATCTTGAGTTAAAGTTCCGGCATCTGAAAATTTAAGTTATAGTTTCCTGTCATAGTCTTGCCGTCTGCTTGATATAAGGCTGCAATCTTGCCGAAACTATATGACATGTCTGCGGTAAGTCGGGATATTCCGTCTCATTTTCATGCTATATTATAGACGTTCCTTTCCTGCCGCGCATAGATTTTAGGCTGTTAAGGCTTGTCGTAAAATTTCAGTATGTGCAGGGCAAGGCCGCGCATTTCCTCTCTCACCGCTTCAGGTTCTATTATCTCCAGCTGGTTTGCCTGCGCAAGTATCAGCTGATAGAAGTCGAACGTAGGCTTGAGGTGATATTCAAACAGCGTAGACTCTTCGTCGCTGCTGAGTTCGCGCTGCGACTCATGCAGCGGCAGCGTGCGCAGATAATCTACGAAGTTGTCGTATGCACGCACCACAATCCTTTGTAAAGGCTCATCAGACGTAATCACTCCGCAGCAGCCTTCAAAGTATTTCGCTGCGTCGAAGTCTTTGTTCATTGTGAACGTCTTGTCCGTGTCCTGTATATCCATTATCCTGTCGAGGGCATATATCCGGAATACATCGTATGGTTTGACGCCTTTCTCCTTGTTCCTTTCAGAATAATAGGGACTTCGCGCCAGCACATACCAGCGGCGGTGAGCCACTTTAAGGCAGTAAGGCTCTATGTCGAATGTCGTTGACTCCGACTTGCCGAATCCGTGATATGTTATGCTCAGCACCTTGTTGTTGCGCATGGCTTCTGCGATATGTGTCAGCCATGTCTGTCCCGATGGTATGTTCTCAAATATAATTCTGTTCTCCAGCTTGCTGTCGGCCTTTATCTGGTTGAGCGTAGAGTAAGAACTTATGAGCCAGTTGTACAGGTTGTTGCTTTCAAGCCTTTCAGGCTCGTCAATATAATATCTGTATCCGTCCTTCTTGTCGCATTCTATATACACGTCAAAGATGTCCTTTATTGCATCCTGGTGGCGATGGAATGTCCTCAGTGGCAGTTCCTCGCCATAGCTTAGTCCGCTTTCCTGCCACAACGAACATATTTCCTTAAATGTCAGGCGCTTATACCTGCGCAGGATGTCTACCAGCCATACATACCGTCCAAATATATTTGCTGCCATATATTTATTGTTTTTTTAGGTTACGCTGCAAAGTTACAATTTAGCCTGTGACAAATCATGACACAGGCTTGTCTTTTTTATTCTTTTATTTGTTTTTCTGTGTTAAGGCTGTAATTGGGTATAATGCTATTGTGCCGGCTGATTTGCAATCTGCCGGAATATAGTATAAGGATTTTTCAATCCGCTTGCTTCCTATTGCTAATTTATAGGTATGTTTTTCGGATCAAAGATCCTTATATTTTTTGCTGTCGGATGGCATATCCGACAGAACATTAGTCTTGTTGTTTCTCTGCAATTCTCGGTATGTAGCAACAAAGCTAATGTGCCGGCTGATTTGTAATCTGCCGGAATAGAATATAAGGATTTTTCAATCCGCTTACTTCCTATTTATGATTTATAGGTATGTTTTTCGGATCACAGATCCTGATATTTAATGCTGTCGGATAGCATATCCGCCAGAACATTACTCTTGCTGTTCCCGTGCCGCCGGCTGTGTCGCAACAATACTATTGTGCCGGCTGATTTGCAATCTGCCGGAATAGAGTCAAATTTTCGTGCCGCCTGGTATGTAGCAACAAAGCTAATGTGCCGTGCCGCCTGATATATACCAACAAAGCTATTGTGCCGGCTGATTTGCAATCTGCCGGAATTAAGTATAAGGATTTTTCAATCCGATTACTTCCTATTTTTTTGATTAATAGGTATGAGTCGCGGATCGCAGATCCTTATATTTGATGCTGTCGGATAGCATATCCGCCAGAACAATAGCCTTGTTGTTTCTCGATGCTGTCGAATTTTTCGCTGCGCTCAACAATACGTGCATATCCGACAGAACATTAAATGAGAAGGAATACGCAAAATTCCGTTATGTCTGATTATATTTTCATATCATTCGAATATGAAGCGCGATATTTTCTCTATTTCCTCTTTTCTGCGTTCCTCTATTTCTTCTTTGCCCCAATTCTCTTTTTTCATTATTTTCTTCACCACGGCAAAGCGGCTGTCCTTATAGCATAGCTTGTTGTTGCCGCGTTCTTTCTTTTCCTTAAAAGTCAGATTGCCTATAGATCTGTTTATGTCATATTCGAGCAGCATCAGGTTGCCAATGCTGTTTTGTAAATCCCCGTCAATATCGGTTCCCTCTTTCTCATTGCAGTTGGCGTGAATGTGCTCAATGTCATAATAGCCCCATTCAAATTTGTCTTTTAGTTCTTCAAGCGTTGTTCCAACTTCTGATTCATCTATATAATCGCTTAACAGGCAAATTAGGTCTTTCCAAACCCTGTTGTCTGCTATAGGTTGGCCTATGCAGTTAGTTCTAAACATCCTGTTGTCATTTTCCTTTATCTTTTTAGTCAGCGATGAAAATATATTTTCTTTATTGTTTTGGAAATCCGCTGTCTTATTATAGATGTTACGCATAAATGAATGCATCTCGTTTACTTGCCGGGCATACATTATGCTCCAGCAGAAGAACATCCTGCATAGCAGGCGTAATACGCCGTAAACTTCATCAAGCCTTTCTTCTTTTTGTTTATCCTTATTTGAAAGCAATATCTGGTATGCAATGCTTAAGTAGCGGTTGTAGCGTGAGCGTTCTGTCAATGTGTAAGAAATAAATTCGTCGTTATTTCTAAAGTCGCTTCCCCTCCAAAGACATGCAACCTCTATAATATTCCATAAATCTTCCAAAGACAGCTCCACACGTTCAACTCCTGTCATGTCGTTATGTCCTTGTACGTTGAGCAAGACATCAAACAGTTCGTCAAAGAAGGTGTCGGTGGCTTTAGCGTAAAGGCTTGTCGGCAGTTTGTATTTCGAGATGATGTATTCTTTATAAATCGACCGCACCAGTCTGATGTCAATCAAATCCCAGTTATGTGTTTTTCTCCATTTGTCGTTTCTGATTTTCACATTCTTGTATATTTCGCCAATCTCATTAAAAGTTTCTTCACCAAGGTTTTTTATGTCGTGCAGATATTCATACAGGCGCACCTTAAACAAGTCATCACCGTTAAGGTCAAGACCGGCTGTGTTAATAGTGTTGAATATCTGAATGGTCTTGGATAATCCTGCCACGGTCTCGATAACCACAAACAATATGTCGTTTAAGATATATTCAACAAACGAATCTATATTTTCAGAGAATTCTGCAATCTGGTTTCCTTCATTGTCCGTAGTCATTTCTTTAAAACATTCGTCTATGACGGCAATGCTTTTGATATAGTTGTTTTGCTCTGTATCAAGGTCTGTCTTGTTTAGGCAATCCAACGACAGCATGGCATTAAGATATTCTTCCTCTTTGCCGTTGTTTACTCGTGTCTCTATCCAGTCAAGGTTTCCAATCTGCTTTAAAGCTTCTGCCGACGGATATTTCAGTTGCAGATATTTCAGCATGCATATAATCGTACTGAGTCTTTGCTGCCCGTCAATGACATCTTGTTCACATTCGTTTTCATTGATATATTTTTCATACGAAAGCTGCATGGTTCCAATAAATAAAGGCTCTTTTATTATCTTTCTGTCCACGCCCCAAAAGCCTTTGAATATGTCGTCGACAAACCTTGTTATCTGCTCGTATCCCCACGAATATTCTCTTTGATAAACGGGTATCACGTATCTTGTCCGGCCGTTAATAATAGATTCTTTGCCGTTACATTCTCCTTGCTTGCCTTTTATCCTGCACGTTTTTGCCGTTATGTCCATTCTGTGTTTCAGGTTTTCGTTAAACAGTTTTTTCACTTTTTCAGCTATAGAGTTTGCTTTAAAGAAACAACCTCTTTTATAATCGAACATTTGGTCTTTAGGTAAGTCCACTATCTTTACCTTAACTCCATATCCCCAGTCGTCTTCCAGGTCGAACGGTTCACCCTTCTTAACTTTAATGGCATTTTGCTTTATCAGTTCATTTAATTGTATCGGGTCTGATGTAGCCTTAGCCACCGATTGAACAAACAGACCATCGGCAATAGCGAAATAGTCGCCCTTCTTTACTTCATTCTTAAAACGCTCTATATAGTCTCTATGTCCTAAGAAAACAACATTGCTCCTTCTGAATATCGAAATTATGCTTGAGTCTCGCCCACCGTCGTCGCTCCAGCGCGAGCCTATCTTCCATACGTTTGCCATAGCTTATTTAAAAATTTTGTGGTTACATAATGTCGTTCGTTGCTTGTGTATGCCGTGCAGACATTTTATTATGATGCCCAATCCTTAAAAATTTGTTTTTCATATTCTTGTGTTTTTATGTTATATCGCAAAGTTACTCTTCTGCCTGTGAAAAATCAAGGCACAGCATTGTTTTTTTATTCTTTTAACCTAAATAGGTTATTTCGCTTGTTTTTTGTTGGTATTGTGGGCTATGTCAGGACATATCATCTGCAAGGCGGCAGTTTAAAAACAATAGGACAGCTGAAAGTATCAATATATTTGTCCCGTGTGCTGGGTATGTAGCAACAAAGCTATTGTGCCGGCTGATTTGCAATTGTTGTGCAAGCGAGAGCAGAAGCAAATCTCATTTGGTTATGCCGAGCGCAGCCGACAATCAATAAAATTAATCTGCCGGAATTAAGTATAAGAACCAACGGTCAGCGAAGCTAATTTTTCAATCCGCTTACTTCCTATTTATGATTTATAGGTATGTTTTTCGGATCACAGATCCTGATACTTTATGCTGTCGGATAGCATATCCGACAGAACAATAGCTTTGCTGTTTCTCTGCAATTCGGTATGTAGCAACAAAGCTATTGTGTCTTGCTTGCTGATGCATCTCATTAATCCAACTGATTAATGTTCGGAAATTTTATCATGACGGCACGGTTGCGACAGAAAACTTTTTTGTTTTGACGCTCTCAGACATGCCGTCCTCATCTCATTTCCGGCTTTTCAGCGAAAAATGCTCAAAAATGAATGTTTTTGTTAAGTTGTTGATATATTGTGAGATACGTGCTTTTGTGAATGAATGCGCAAATGTTAAAAAACATAACTCGGCCACTTACGGTCGGTTAACCATAGGTTTGTCTCTTGAAAGTGGTGGGTTTTAAGGCGGAAAAGTGCTGTTTTGTGCCACGAAAACGATGATTTTAGATGATTGAGATGTGGTAAATGTAAACCAAAGTTAATTATTCTGCGGTCTATTCATTCTTTCTTAACATAAATTATACTGCAATTTTCTATTTCACAGAAAACTCTGTACACGGATAATGTAAATAGTTTTCCTTTTGCCGTGCCTTTAGCTCCTTTGCTTTGGCTGCAGCTTCTTGTTGCTTGCAGCCGTATGCTGATGCGCAGGCGTAAATATTATTTATGACAGATTTGTGGCCGTGTTTGTTTCAAAATCATTATATTTGCATAACGGTCATCCTTGGTGTATGTCATACGTTAGGTACATATACGGCAGGATGAATTTATGGCGAGAAATGCATGCTGGCGTTTGCCTAAGACAAAGAAGTGAAGTTATGAGCGAAGAGCAGTTTGTTCCGTTTATCGGTGTGTCGCGCCACAGGATGGCGACCGACGGCAACGGCGTTACCACGCTTGCCGCCTTTCATGGCTGCCGGCTCGGTTGTCGCTATTGTCTCAATCCGCAGTGCCGCGCAGACGATAGTCCGTGTTTGTGGCATACGCCCGAAACGCTGTATGAAGAAGTCAGGGCAGACGAGCTTTATTTCCTCGCCACAGGCGGCGGAATAACTTTCGGCGGCGGCGAACCGCTGCTTTATTCTGATTTTATCGTAAGGTTCAGAGAACTTTGCGGACCGCAGTGGAAAGTCAATGTTGAGACTTCGCTCAATGTGGCAGCCGCCAATGTTGAGGCCATAGCCGATGTTGTAGACACATGGTTTATCGACGTGAAAGACCTTGATGCCGACATCTACCGCCGCTACACGGGGCACGACAATGCGCAGGTAATAGATAATCTCTCGCTTATAGCCGGTGGCGGCAGGGCAGGGCGGTGCGTGATACGGCTTCCGCTCATACCCGGATATAACACCGATGTCGACCGCACAAGTTCAGAAGCCGGGTTAAGGGATATGGGCTTTGAACATTTTGACAAATTTAAATATAAAACACCATGACACGAGGAAAACAAATTTGCCGAAAACTTAAAGACATCCGTCGTCGTATTGCCGAGGCGAACGGTATTGAATATGTTGCAGCTGAATGCCGTTATGAAGGCGACTGCAGCGGCACTTGTCCGCGATGCGAGGCCGAGGCGGCAGCTCTTTGGCATCAGCTCAACATGCGCCGTGCCGCAGGCAGGGCAGTGGTGCTCGCAGGACTTTCAGCCGGACTGCTTACGGCGTCGGCACAGAGCAGCGGCGGAGCAGGGCAAGGCTGCGGTTCATGCCACGCAGGTTGTCAGCCTACGGCAATGTCAAGCCGTAATCCGGCTGCGGAAAATGTTGACACAATCAAGGTTATGCACAACAGCGGCAAGGCAGATCCGCGCTTGTCTGCCGATAAAGACGACCGGCAATTGTTTGGCGCGATAAACGAAGTTATGCCCCAGTTTGTGGGAGGCGTTAATGCCATGGCAGATTATGTCAAGTCGTCGGTAGACTCTATTATGGTTAAGCGCAACCTGACGGTCGACTCCCGGTCGGCAGGCCGTTGCGTAGTTTCGTTTACAGTCAGGAAAGACGGCAGCATAGCCGATGTTAAGGTCGTTAAGAAACTTAACGATGCTTTCGACAGCGTAGCCGTTGACGTGGTGAAAGGCATGCCGCGCTGGAATCCCGGTAAGCGGAACGGCAAATGCATTGACGTAAGATACACCATACCGATAATATTTCGTGTTTATCCGGACGATGTGCAACCGGACAAGATGCAGCAATAAATTGGTTTGCAGATAGATTTGCAAAAGGCAAACATGTAATCAGAAGCAGTGCCTGCAGCAGATGTCTTTATTGTGCCGGAACAATTTATGGGCTTTGTTTTTGTGAGGCAAGATTTTTTTTATATTGCGGTCTGCCGGAAAAAATACAGCCTTGCGGCATATCCTTTGTCAAGTTTCCGCAAGGCTGTATGTGTTGTTATGGTTTTACAAGCTCCATCTTTCCTTTGGCGTTCTTTCTGAAGTCGAGTTCATAGAACACCGTTGAGGTCTGTCCCGCATTGCTTACGGTCTCCTTACCTTTCTCGGTGACGTTGAGTTTTATTGAAACTTTCGGGTCGTCGTATGTGTTCATCGTGTAGCTGTCCATCGACTTAAACTCAAATTCGGCCGGTATCAGTGCCTTTGCAGCCTCAATGTCCTTCATCACTTCGGCAGGGTTAAGGTTGGCCATGTCTATGGCAGGCACGTCTTTGGCGTTGAGATTTTTGTGCCATTTCTCCCATCCTGCGTCAGTAAGCTCTGTTGCCTTCCAGCCCAGGTCAGACATGAACGACTGGTTCCACACGCGTCCGTCTTTGTCAACCATCTCATAGGTAAAAATAGAAACGTTGTTAGAAAGTTCGTCGCGCCCCATGCCTTCGGTCCACGACACGCTGATTATCTTCCACTGGTCGGGCTTGATGTTGTCGGCTGCTATCGATTTGGCTTTCTCAACAGCACTCTCTGTGTCCATTTTCACCCCTGTCAGATCTTTCAGCCCCGACTTGCTGCACGCCGTAATCATTATGGCTGCGAGGGTCAGCATAAGCACTCTCTGTAAGTTTTTCATAATAACTCAATTTTTTTAATTAAACAATAAATATTCTTTGTCTTTCTCTAAAGTGTTTTTACCGTGTTGACCATATACGGCAAACAAAACCGAACGGTCGTTCATATTTGTCTGCAAATATATGAATTTAAACCGTTCGCATTGCAATTTCAACAAATTGTTAACACTTTATAACTTATCGCCGGGCGTTGCTTTGCGTCTGAAAGAAGCTTACATTGAGCCGGCGCCCAGCCGATGCGTGCAAAGCGGTTGCCGGCAACAATAGTATGAAAGGCATGCCGGCGTTATGATTAAACAGCCAAAACCATTAAAAATCAATGAATTTATTTTGTCTTGCCCCCGATTTGCATTATCTTTGCACAAGAAAAGCTGCATCTCGGCATACCGCTCAAGCAAGCTTGGCGATTCTGCTCTCGATTTGCATTATCTTTGCACAAGAAAAGCTGCATCTCGGCATAACGTTCAAGCGAGCTTGACGATTCTGCTCTCGATTTGCATTTTCTTTGCACAAGAAAAGCTGCATCTCGAAATCTTTTATGCCGGACGGCCAAGGAGAGCAGCTGAATATCTTTCAAGAACAAACAATTATATACCGTAAATATGATTCTTTTTTTCAGAACTCCATCACAAAGCGTTATTGCTACCGAAGCTGACCATCAGCTCAATAACGAGGAAATAAAGGAACTGTGCTGGCTTTATGGCGATGCCACACTCGTAGAAGACAACTGCCTCAGCGGATATTTCGTAGGCCCGCGCCGCGAGATGATTACACCCTGGAGCACAAATGCCGTTGAGATTACACAAAACATGAATCTGAACGGCATTTCGCGTATAGAGGAATACTTCCCCGTAAGCAGCAAGGATGCCGACCACGACCCAATGCTGCAGCGCATGTACGACGGACTCGACCAGAGCATCTTCACTGTTGACCACAAGCCGGAGCCTATCAAGCACGTTGACAACCTTGAGGAATACAACGAGCAGGAAGGTCTGGCGCTGTCGCCTGAAGAAATTGAGTATCTGCACAAGATTGAGAAAGAGCTCGGCCGCCCGTTGACCGACTCTGAGATCTTCGGTTTCGCACAGATCAACTCAGAGCACTGCCGCCACAAGATTTTCGGCGGTGTGTTCATCATCGACGGCAAGGAGATGGAGTCGTCGCTCTTCAACATGATCAAGAAGACGACAAAGGAGAATCCTCACAAGATTCTGAGTGCATACAAGGATAACGTGGCTTTCTCTCAGGGCCCTGTCATCGAGCAGTTTGCCCCGGAAGACCAGTCAACATCTGACTATTTCCGTGTTAAGGACATCGAGAGCGTTATCTCTCTGAAGGCCGAGACACACAACTTCCCTACAACCGTAGAGCCGTTTAACGGTGCCGCTACAGGTACAGGCGGTGAGATCCGCGACCGTATGGGCGGTGGCGTAGGTTCATGGCCTATCGCCGGAACAGCCGTTTACATGACTTCTTATCCGCGCATCAACGGCGGACGCGACTGGGAGGACATCCTGCCCGTGCGCAAATGGCTGTATCAGACACCTGAGCAGATTCTTATCAAGGCTTCTAACGGTGCGTCAGACTTCGGCAACAAGTTCGGTCAGCCGCTGATCACCGGTTCTGTGCTTACGTTCGAGCATAAGGAAGGCGACGAGAAATATGCTTACGACAAGGTTATCATGCTTGCCGGCGGCGTAGGCTACGGTACAAAGCGCGACTGCCTGAAGAAGGAGCCGCAGAAGGGCAACAAGGTTGTCGTTGTAGGTGGCGACAACTATCGCATCGGTCTCGGCGGCGGAAGCGTTTCTTCTGTTGACACAGGCCGCTACAGCAACGGCATTGAGCTTAACGCCGTTCAGCGTGCCAACCCCGAGATGCAGAAGCGTGCTTACAACCTTGTACGTGCATTGTGCGAGGAAGATGTAAACCCGGTTGTCAGCATCCACGACCACGGTTCGGCAGGACACGTCAACTGTCTGTCAGAGCTCGTTGAGGAGTGCGGCGGTCAGATAGACATGACCAAGCTGCCTATAGGCGACAAGACCTTGTCGAGCAAGGAGATTATAGCAAACGAAAGTCAGGAGCGCATGGGTCTGCTCATTGACGAAAAACATATTGAACACGTGCGCAAGATAGCTGAGCGCGAGCGTGCTCCGCTGTATGTGGTAGGCGAGACCACAGGCGACGCCCACTTCTCGTTCGTTCAGGGCGACGGCGTTAAGCCTTTCGACCTCGACGTTGCTCAGATGTTCGGTCATTCACCAAAGACATATATGGTGGACAAGACCGTAGAGCGCCATTATGAAGACGTAACTTACAGCCAGGACAAGCTCGACGAGTATCTCAGCCGCGTGCTGCAGCTTGAGGCCGTTGCCTGCAAAGACTGGCTCACAAATAAGGTTGACCGCAGCGTTACAGGTAAGATTGCGCGCCAGCAGTGTCAGGGCGAAATACAGTTGCCTCTGTCTGACTGCGGCGTCGTAGCTCTCGACTATCGCGGACGCAAGGGTATAGCCACAGCCCTCGGACACGCTCCTCAGGCAGGTCTGGCTTCGCCCGAGGCAGGCAGCGTGCTGTCAGTGGCCGAGTCGCTCACCAACATCGTATGGGCTCCGCTCGAGGACGGTCTCGACAGCGTAAGCCTCTCTGCCAACTGGATGTGGCCCTGCCGCTCACAGGAAGGTGAGGATGCACGTCTTTACAGCGCCGTTAAGGCTCTGTCAGACTTCTGCTGCGACATCAAGGTGAACGTTCCTACAGGTAAAGACTCTCTCTCAATGAGTCAGCAGTATCCTGACGGAACAAAGATTATCAGCCCGGGAACAGTTATCGTCAGCAGCGGCGGTGAGGTTTCAGACATACGCAAGGTGGTTTCTCCCGTTGTTGTCAACGATGCAAACTCAAGCATCTATCACATCGACTTCTCGTTCGACGAGCAGCGCCTGGGCGGAAGTGCCTTTGCACAGAGCCTCGGCAAGGTAGGCGACGACGTTCCTACTGTGAAGAATCCCGAATACTTCCGCGATGCGTTCAACACCGTTCAGGAGCTTATCAAGAAAGACCTCGTAATGGCAGGTCACGACATCAGCGCCGGCGGTATGATAACCACTCTTCTCGAGATGTGCTTCGCCAACACCAAGGGCGGAATGGACATCGACCTGAAGGAGATTGGCGGCGACGACATGGTTAAGATTCTCATGGCTGAGAACCCCGGCGTTATCGTTCAGATTGCCGACAAGGATGCCGAGGAGTTTAAGACCATAATGGACAACAACAGCATAAGCTATGCCAAGATAGGCAAGCCGGCTGTAGGCACACGCACTCTGAAGGTTGCCAAGGGTGCGTTCAACCACGAATTTGACATCGACGCTCTGCGCGACGTATGGTACAAGACTTCATATCTGCTCGACCGCGACCAGAGCATGAACGGATGTGCCGACGCCCGTCATGACAACTATAAGAAACAGCCGCTGGAGATGAAGTTCAACGACTCGTTCACAGGCAAGCTCGAGCAGTATGGCATTTCTGCCGACCGCCGCGAGCGCACAGGCATCAAGGCTGCCATCATACGTGAGAAGGGAACCAACGGCGAGCGCGAGATGGCTTACTCGCTCTATCTTGCAGGCTTCGACGTTAAGGACGTGATGATGACCGACCTTATCAGCGGCCGCGAGACTCTAGAGGACATCAACATGATTGTGTTCTGCGGCGGTTTCTCTAACTCTGACGTGTTAGGCTCTGCCAAGGGATGGGCAGGAGCATTCCTCTTCAACCCGAAGGCTAAGGAGGCTCTCGACAAGTTCTATGCCCGCAAGGACACCCTGTCGCTCGGCATCTGCAACGGCTGCCAGCTGATGGTTGAGCTCAACCTCATCAATCCTGAGCACGAGAAGAAGGCCAAGATGCTGCACAACAACTCACACAAGTTTGAGAGCAGCTTCCTCAGCCTTGACATACAGCAGAACAACAGCGTAATGTTCGGCTCGCTGAGCGGCAACAAGCTGGGCATATGGGTGGCTCACGGAGAAGGCAAGTTTTATCTGCCCGAAGGCGAAGACAAATATAACGTTGTTGCAAAATACAACTATGCCGAATATCCGGGCAACCCCAACGGCTCTGACTATGCCGTTGCAGCTATCTGCTCAGCCGACGGACGCCATCTGGCAATGATGCCTCACCTTGAGCGCGCCATCTTCCCGTGGCAGAACGCATGGTATCCGGCCGACCGCCGCAACGACGACGTTACGCCGTGGATTGAGGCCTTTGTCAATGCGCGCAAGTGGATTGAAGAGAACAAATAATAAACAAGCAAGCTGAAAAGTAAAAAGACAAGAGCCCTGTCATGACGGCCGTCAGCACAGCCCGTGGCGCCTTTACTGTAAGGCGGTGCGGCAAAGGCCGGACAAGGCAGAGCGCGTGTCTTTTTACTTTTCGTTTTTAAACAACTAAAACAAGGATGAGCAACTTTTATTTAGAGAGCTTCAAGACTTTTTTCAAGATAGGCCTGTTCACCCTGGGCGGCGGCTACGCCATGATTCCGATAATAGAGTCGGAGGTGGTCGACAAGAAGAAATGGGTGAGCAAGGAAGACTTTCTCGACATCATAGCCATAGCCCAGAGCTGTCCGGGCGTGCTCGCCATCAACGTTAGCGTGTTCATAGGCTATAAGCTCAAGAAGGTCAAGGGCGCGGTGTTCACCAGTCTGGGCACGGCGTTGCCCTCGTTTCTTATCATTCTGGCCATAGCCATGTTCTTCCATCAGTTTGAGGACAACAAGGTTGTTGCGGCCATATTCCGCGGCATACGTCCGGCTGTGGTGGCTCTCATAGCCGTGCCTACGTTCAAGCTAGGACAGAGTGCCAAGATCACTCTTACTAACTGCTGGATACCCATTGCCGGTGCGCTGGCTATATGGCTGCTCGGTGTCTCGCCCATACTTGTTATCCTCATTGCCGGCATCGGCGGCTATGTCTACGGCAAGTATATAAAGCCTACGGAGTGACATTAATCTAAAAAAATGACGAACCAAATAAAGAGCATATTCTTATGATTTACCTGTATTTGTTCATAACGTTCTTTCAGATAGGTCTGTTCGGCTTCGGCGGCGGCTACGGCATGCTCTCGCTCATTCAGGGCGAGGTGGTGCACAATCACGGATGGCTCACCACGGGCGAGTTTACCGACATCGTGGCAATAAGTCAGATGACGCCGGGCCCTATCGGCATCAACTCTGCCACCTACTGCGGCTATACTGCCGTCCACAATGCCGGCTACGGCTACTGGATGTCTATCCTCGGCAGCGTAACAGCCACCTTTGCGCTGGTGCTGCCGTCGCTAATACTAATGATTCTGATATCGCGCCTGTTCATGAAATATATGAACACGCCCACAGTTCAGAGCGTTTTCTCAGGTCTTCGTCCTGCCGTTGTCGGACTGCTCGGTGCAGCCACCCTGCTGCTTATGACTCCCGAGAACTTCAGTGCCCCGTCTGTCAATCCCTGGCAGTTCTGGATTAGTTGCTTCCTCTTTGTGGCAACCATGGTGGGCACGTGGCATTTCAAGATCAATCCGATACGCATGATATGCTACAGCGGTTTTGCCGGACTGATTCTGTTATACTGATAAACATAGTTTGAGATAATATCCCCTTGGCTCTTCGGTTGTTAGGAGTTGAGGGGATTTTTTTATTGCATGATTTACGTAAATAGTCGTCCTTTAAAAACATCGTTATCTACTGTTATTCAGTAATTTAATCAATAAAAGTCTTTGATAAATCTGCAAGTTTTCTTATCT
>OLWE01000785.1_pt1 | contig 16130 bp, 10 predicted proteins | sample 1673591 | NCBI WGS metagenome assembly OLWE01 (sample SAMEA103958116, study PRJEB25191) | human gut metagenome | biome: human-associated habitat [ENVO:00009003]; feature: intestine environment [ENVO:2100002]; material: feces | place: Germany | collected 2013/2015 | reverse complement strand
GCGATTTTTTTTATGCCCTTTTCCACATCACTATCAAAATAATTATCGGCTTTATAATTTATAAGGAGGATCTGACATGAAAAACGTAGAAAAGTATGAGAGAGGCTATTATATGCCTCCTGTAAAGTGCATGAAGTGGGCTGAAAAAGAGTATGTTGACCACGCTCCTGCATGGTGTTCTGTTGACCTGAGAGATGGAAATCAGGCTCTTATCATTCCTATGAGCCTTGAAGAAAAGCTGGAGTTTTTCACAAAGCTCGTTGAGATAGGCTTCAAGGAGATAGAGATAGGTTTCCCTGCCGCCTCTGAAACAGAGTATGAGTTCTGCCGCACACTTATTGAGAAGAACATGATACCTGATGATGTTACTATTCAGGTGCTCACACAGTCAAGAGAGCATATCATAAAGAAAACATTTGAAGCTATCGACGGTGCAAAGAACGCTGTTGTCCACCTTTATAACTCAACATCTGTTGCACAGAGAGAGCAGGTTTTCCGAAAGTCTAAGGAAGAGATAATCAAGATAGCTACAGACGGTGCAAAGCTCTGTAACGAGTATAAGAAGCACGCAAAGGGCAATATCGTATTCGAGTATTCTCCTGAGAGCTTCACAGGCACAGAGCCTGAGTTTGCAAGAGATATCTGCAACGCTGTTATCGACATCTGGCAGCCTGCACCTGATAACAAGGTCATCATCAACCTGCCTGTAACAGTTGAAATGTCAATGCCTCATGTTTATGCTCAGCAGGTAGAGTATATGTGCGACACTCTTCACAACAGAGAGAACGTTATAGTTTCACTTCACCCACATAATGACAGAGGCTGTGCAGTGGCAGACTGCGAAATGGGTCTGCTTGCAGGTGCTGACAGAATAGAGGGTACTTGTTTCGGCAATGGTGAGAGAACAGGCAATGCCGATATCGTTACTATCGCACTTAATATGTACACTCACGGAGTTGACCCTAAGCTGGACTTCTCAGATATGCCTGCACTGGTAGAGCTTTATGAGAGAGTTACAAGAATGAAGGTTTATGACAGAAGCCCATATTCAGGCGCACTTGTATTCGCTGCATTCTCAGGCTCACATCAGGACGCTATCGCAAAGGGCATGAACTGGAGAAAAGAAAAGAGCTGTGACAAGTGGACTGTTCCTTATCTGCCTATCGACCCACATGATGTTGGAAGAGAGTATGACGGTGACGTTATCAGAATAAACTCGCAATCAGGCAAGGGAGGAATTGGCTTTATCCTCCAAAATCAGTTCGGCTATGATCTTCCAAAGAAGATGAGAGAGGACTTTGGCTACAAGGTAAAGGCTGTTTCAGACCACAAGCACAAGGAGCTTATGCCTGATGAGGTCTACAAGATATTCAAGGACGAGTACCTCAACAAGTGCGCACCTGTTGACATTCCTGAAGCACACTATGTTCAGAAGCAGAACGGCACTATCTGCGCCGCTATCACAGCTTCAGTAAACGGTGTAACAGACGATCATACAGCAGAGGGCAACGGACGTCTTGACGCTGTGGCAAATGCTATCAAGCAGGCTTTGAACTTTGATTTTACCGTGGAAACATACACAGAACACGCTCTTGAAAGAAAGTCAACATCTGAGGCTGTTTCGTATGTTGGAATTTCCTGCGGTGATAAGATGTATTGGGGCGTCGGCAGACACTCAGATATCATCGTATCTTCTATCAAGGGTCTTGTTTCAGCTATCAACAACGCTTTTGCAGATAAGAAGTAATGAATAAAAATTTAAGGGACAGGCGAAAGTCTGCCCCTTTTTTTGTACAAAAAATGCAGCCATATAGAATATGACCGCATTGTATATTATTTCTTTTTTCTTCTGAAAAGCCTTTTGAGCCAGCCTAAAAAGCCCTTTTTCTCCTTTTCAGGCTCAACAGCCTTTGAATCATTAACAGGAGCAGGCTTTGGTGCATTGGCGTATGCTTCAGCGTAAAATCTGCTTTGTGCGTCAATGGCGATATCTCCACGCTCTGTACGGACATATTTTCCGTCAGGCTGCATTATCCTTGCTTTTACGTTGTCCTGCATCTGGGTGTCAAAAATATCGAGGACACGTTTTTTTACTTCTTCACTGAGGATAGGTGCGGCGACCTCAACTCGCCTTGTGGTGTTTCTTGTCATATAGTCTGCGCTGGATATGTATACCTTTTTGCGAACACCTGTGCCGAAAATATATATCCTTGCGTGTTCAAGATATCTGCCCACTATTGAGCGTATCTGCACATTGTCAGTAACGCCCTCCACACCTGCCACAAGGCAGGATATACCTCTTATAACAAGCTCTACCTTCACGCCTGCCTGAGAACATTCTATTATCTTGTCCATAAGCACCTTATCAGTAAGAGAATTGAGCTTTGCGGCAACATATCCCTCACCGCCTGCTCTTGCAATGCTTATCTCATTATCCATAAGCTCCACTACCTTATTTTGCAGACAGTGGGGAGCGACCATAAGTGCCTTTGAGCTTTCCACAAGCTCGCCCATTGACAGCGTTCTGAACACCTCGCAAGCATCCTGAGCAATGTCATTGTTTGATGTCATAAGGCAAAGGTCGGTATAAAGCCCTGCGGTCTTTTCGTTGTAGTTTCCTGTACCCACCTGAACAGTGTACTTAACGCTGTCGCCAACTTTTCTTGTAATAAGACAAAGCTTTGAATGGACTTTAAGTCCCTGCGGACCATACATTACATGACAGCCTGACTCCTCGAGAAGCTTTGACCAGCCTATATTGTTTTCCTCATCAAAACGTGCCCTCAGCTCCACAAGCACAAGCACGTCCTTGCCATTTTCAGCGGCGTTGCACAACGCCTTTATGACCTTGGAGTTCTTCGCCACACGATACAAAGTCATTTTGACAGACGTAACGCTATCGTCCTTAGCCGCCTCGTCAAGAAGCCTGATAAAAGGCTTTATGGACTCATAAGGATAGTGCAGAAAAAGATCCTTTTCGTCTATCTGCTCTATCATTGACCTTGACGGGTCTATCATCGCAGAGGGCTGAGGCTCCTGCTTCGGAAAAAAAAGCTCTTTTCTGTCCGATGCCTTGTCAAACACAGCGAACACATAGGACATATCAAGGGGAGTTTTCTCCACAAAGACTTGCTTTTCTGAAAGCTCCAACCTTGAAAGCAGTTCGTTCAGCACAGTGTCGGATATTTGCTTTGAAAGCTGCAATCTCACAGGGCAAAGCCTTTTACGCTTGTTGATAAGCTCAGACATATTTTGTCTGAAATCAAGTTCCGAGTCAAAGCCCTCGTCGACGTCGATGTCGGCGTTTCGTGTCACTCTCATAAGAGCCTTTTCTTCTATTTTATAGCCCTCAAATGCCTTGTCAGCATAATGGAGAATAAGCTCTTCTACAAGGATATAGTTTATGCACCCTTCGTCAGCAGGAAGAAAGATCACACGCTGGAATTTCTCGTTGCAGCTAACTATACCCACTGTGACGGCAGACTTTGAAGCGAGTTTTGCGACCGCATAAATACTTTGATTTGCAAGAAACGGGAAAGGGTGCCTTTTATCGATAATAAAGGCGTTAAGAAACGGCTTGACCTCATAGGCATAATAAGCTTCAAGAAATTTCTTATCCTGTTCAGTGAGAGCCTTTATGTTTTTATGTACTATATTTTTAAGCTCCAGTTCCTCGCAGATAGCTTTGTATGTCTTATCTTTTATTGGTATAAGCTCATGAACACGCTCAAATATTGCAGAAAGCTGTTCAGATGGACGCATTTTGGACTTGTTGTCTTTATGATCGTCGTCCACAAGCGAGGAATCATAAAGTGAACCCACACGCACCCTAAAAAACTCGTCAAGATTGCTTGCAAATATAGACTGAAAAAGCAATCTTTCAAGAAGCGGCGTAGAGCTGTCCTGAGCTTCTTCAAGAACTCTCTCGTTAAATTTAAGCCATGATAACTCTCTGTTATCGTAGACCTTGTTATTCATATTCTTATTTCTCCTAACTCCTATCGTAAGAAAGGCATCTTATATCATACTGTATTATTATACCGCCAAACGAATATGATGTCAATGCAGGTGCCGTAAAAAGCTTGTAAAATCGCCATAAAACAAAAAAACTCCCGCCCGAAGGCAGGAGCAGATCGTCTTGAAGATCAGATCCTAATATATTCCTTAGCGGTCTGGCATATATTTGCACAGTTATTCGCAAGGACGCTGTTGTCTTGTGGCAGATTCGGCAACATGACAAGCCAAAAAAGAATGAACACCATTATAAGCATAAGCGTAGCACCAGTCAAAAGTATCAAAGCGGCTGAACGCTTTGATTTCAGTGTTGTATGTACGTCGCTGCACACTTTCTCGGCGGGCTGTGCATTTTCTTTTTCCTCGTTAGGAATACGTTTTTCTTGCTCTTTTTTACACTCAGTACACAACATATACTTTAAACCTCCACAATCTATTTTTACTTCATTAACTATTACACCACATTCTTACCGTCTTGTGTTAAGCTGGCAGCTATAATTTACAGAAATTTCGACTGAACTTTTTGTAAATTGGTAAAATTCTAAAACTTGCCATGTGCATATAATCTATCTTCATCAACAAAACCCCTAAAAGAATAACTTAACAAAATCAAATATTGATATAATTCTGCTATTGACAAATGAGAAGCGTATGTTATAATTACTGTGTGTGGAAAAATCAACGAAAATACGTTGTAATTAGCTTTATGTGGAGGAAGTAAAAATGGTAGACAATGTACGTCGTGAATGTATCATGTCAATGTATGAGATATACCCTCTCAGCAGAAAATTGGTATTTGATACGTTTGATAAGAAAAAGTATGATATAACAAGAACTCAGCAGATAATAATGCTGTCACTATGTATAGAGGGAACGCTCACAATGTCACAGCTTGCAAGCAAGATAAACACTTCTAATGAGCAGGCAACAAGGGCAGTGGCACAGCTTGTTGACAAGGGCTTTGTTATCAGAATGCAAAACCCCGATAACCGCAGAGTTATCAACATCAGGCTCACTGACGAAGCTATGCGCTTTATGGAAAAGATGAAAAACGAGATACTTGATGATATACTTGGTAAATTTTCCAGTGTTTCAGATAGTGATATGAAAAAAATGAAGGACGCACTTGTATTTATAAATAGTATACTTAAAAAGGTGCTTAAATAGGAGGCTGTTATGACAAAGGCGAAGAAAATAGTCAGCCGTTGCGAAAGCTGTGTGAATTACGTTTTTGATGAGGATTGTGAATGTTACTGCTGCATGGTCAATCTTGACGAGGACGAAGCATACAGATCAATGAGCGACAGCGAATATAGCTGTCCTTATTACAGGCTTGATGATGAATATGCTGTTGTGAGAAAGCAAAATTGATGATAGATCGGTGAATACATGAAATTTGCCGATTTTTTTCTTGCTTTGTTGAATGTGTAAAGTTTAAAAGCTTGTCAATGTAGATGTGTAAAGTTTGTTTGCTTTGCGGCGAACATTTGTCGTTAAATAAGGATCGATCTGGGGCTGAATTAATATTTGGCTAATGATAGAAAGTTATTTATCAAAGTTTACAAAATATTAATAAATACAGTATTAGTATACAATGTTAAAATATTGACTATGCAGGCTGCTATAATCAAAATAGGAAAGATTTTTTTGCGGAAAGTTGCAATTAGCGTAAAAACGCAGGTTTCATATTGTTTCATGTTCAAGGCTAATAAATATGCCGTTTTATCATCTGCCGGCACTATGAAAATGATAAATCAATATTGTGTAAACTATCAGTATATTTATATGTAATAAAATACAAATATGATATATTGTGGGATTGACAAATGGAAAATCAAGTGATATAATACTTGTAATTATATAGGCATATTGCGTCGGAGGTGAGGCTTTTGAAGGATAAGGCGCTTGAAAAATTGTCGAAAAATGAGCTGCTCGAGTTAATGCTTTATCTGCGAAAAGAATATGATAAGCTTAACGCAGAGAATGAAAAGCTTCTTCAAAAGCTCGAAGATAAAAAAAGTATCACTGACCGACTTGACAGGCTGGAGCGGCAGGTAGCTGCACTGACAGGTCACAAGCTGGTTGTTGAGCAGCCGGTAGTGGAGGAAGATCATGGCGGCAGATAGCAAGAACGAGGTGTTAAAAAAGCCTGAGCTTCCTGATGTTCAGACACTTGAGCGTGTGGTAAAAAAGCGTCATGAAAGGCGGGAATATCTGAGGATACTCCGCAGCACCGTGGCGTCGCTTCTTGTTGTGGCAGCGGCAGCAGTGATCATATCAATGTTATTTTTGCCTGTTTTGAGAGTAACGGGTACAAGTATGACGCCGACTTTGCATGACGACGAGCTGGTGGTGTGCAGAAAGCGTGGAAGCTTTCAGAAGGGCGATATAGTTGCGTTCTATTACAATAATAAGATACTGTTGAAACGTGTTATCGCTACAGCAGGAGATGTGGTGGATATCAAGGAGGACGGTACTGTTATCGTCAACGGAAAAACCTTGAATGAGCCGTATGTTGACGGCAAAGCTCTGGGAGAATGTGATATCGAGTTGCCTTATCAGGTGCCTGACGAGAGAATATTCGTTATGGGCGACCACAGATCTACGTCTGTTGACAGCCGTACAAAGAGGATAGGCTGTATTGCTGAGGAAGCAGTGCTTGGAAAGGTCTCACTGAGGATATATCCTTTTAAAAGGATAGGCACAGTGGACTAGCGTTTATTATAAATAGTGTATAATTTCGGAGGGAGTGATCCGTTTTGCAGAATTTTAACGGTAAAGTTCGGCAATATCTAAAAGAAAATGAAAGGAAAAAACGCAGCCGCTTGTTCGGTGTGGTGCTGTCTGTAGTTATGACAGTGTCAGTGCTGGCAAGTCTTGTTATGCCTGCAATAAGTGCCACTGAGGGTACTTCCGTGGCAGGTGGAGATGTTTCCTACAACGGTGGAAGCTATTCTTATAAGGATGCGAATAGCGTCACTATAAAATCCTATGATGCGGTCGGTTCAGGAAAAGACCAATCTAAAAAGATCGAATTCAATGTGGAATTTGATTTTGACAAGGGCGAAATGACCAATAGGTATATTTATTTCCCTATCGACGATAATGTTAGCCTGCCCGAGGGCGGTATACCGTCAGACGGAACCTGGGGCGATGTCGAGGATACTCACTTCGATGAAGGACATGGAATTTCAGGTAAGTACAGAGTCGACGAGATAGATGGAAAGAAGTATCTTTTTATTGAGTTTGACGAGCGATATCAACATAAAAATGAGAAGGACGCTATAAGCGGCAAGGCAAGCTTTGAGGGTAATGTAAAGCGTAAGGATACAGATACAGGTGATAAGACCACTGTTGAGATAGGCGGTCAGACGGTTGAAATAGACGGTTTTACTCCGCTCACTATGTCTGCCATAAAGGACGCAAGCGAAACTGCTGACGGAGTTAGGTGGACTATCACAGTTGACAATCCTGCAAAGAAGCCTCTTGACAGGATCGAGGACAAGCTTTTTAAGGATGCTGTTGACGGAAGCTTCACTGTTTCACCTGAGGGTGCAGGAAGCTATGACGCTTCAAGCGGAAAGTTTGTTTTCAGCGATGGATTCAGTGAAGAAAATGTTACCATAAGCTACACGACCCCATATCCTACAAGCGACCCGAATTTCGTTATGTCAGGTAAGGTGGAAAACAAATCCACCACATATGATAAGGACGGAAATGGAGTAAAAGCAGATAAAACTATTTATTCTGAGTCAAAGAAGGATAAGATCTCAAAAACAGGCAAGAATGTTGACTACGACAATAACGAAGTCACATGGGAAATTGTTGTAAGCAACCCTAGCGGTGCAGACCTCAAGGGCTATCACCTTTATGATGAAGCATTCCCTGATGCAAAGCCAGGAAGCTTTGCACTTAAAGCTGATGATGGTTCAGATGTAAAGTACACACTTGACGGAAACACGTTTACGTTTGACGATAAAACAACAGCGTCAAAAATTACTATCGAGTATGTGACAGCTATCGATCCTGACAAGGCGGAAACTACAAATACAGTTAAAATGCAAAGACCTGATAAAAGCCAACCATGGTCTGATATCACATCAAGTGAAACTGTTTATAATAGGTATCAGATATCAAAAAGTGGTTGGATAGATAATAACACGTTAGGTATACTCAAATGGGAAGTAACTGTTAAATGTAATGACAAAAATTCTACCCTTAAAGGCAAGACAATAACTGATAATATGCTTAAAGCAGGACAGATTGTCAGCATAAAGGTTGGAAATGATACCTTTGATGCAACAGTTGCAAGTGACGGTGAGCTTGTTTTGCCTGACAGAATAGGTGACAATAACGAGGTAGTTATTTCCTATGAAACAAAGGTTGCTGACTATGATCTTGGCGACCCTGACAGCAATGGAAATTATGCAGTGAAAAATACTGCAGGTATTGACGGATTCCATTCTGACAAGACAGTTTATTATAAGCCTGTAAACGAGAAGTCAAAAACAGTTCTTGACATTTCTCAGGACGGAAGCAGTGTTACATATAAGTGGCAGGTAGAGGTCAAGCAGACAAACGGTTCCTTTAGGGGCAAGACTATAAGCGATATAATGAACGCTACGTCAAATGATGGTAAGTCAATAAAGAGCGTTCTTGACACTGATTCCATTATCATGTATGTTCAGAGAAATGGAACAGGAAGCTATGAACCGCTTGACAGTTCAAATTACACTGTAGTATCTAATGCCGACAACACTTCGTTTGAGATAAAGTTCAATGATAGTGAAGAATTTGACAATATAAACCTTGTGCAGATACAGTATAGCAGTACCGTAGATGTAACAGGTTTTGACGAAGGTACTATTATAAATGTAAATAACAAGGCTACTTATAAAGGTGAAACATTCGAGCCTAGTGCAGATAAGACTAAGTTTACTATAGGCGACAGCTCCAAAGCGCCTTATGAAAAGTATGACGCTGCAAGCAGTGTAGCAGGCGACACAGTGCATGATCTTAGCAGCCTGCCTGTTGTTACTGTAAATGGTGTTGAGTATTACAGGTTTGATTGGCGGCTTGATATCAACAAGGACGGCACTTATAAGCGTAACGATAATGTCGAGATCGTGGACACGCTTCCGGCGGGAATGATATTCTACGAGAACAAGGATTATCTCAAGTATTCATTTGGAAATAGTTCTGATAAGTATGATTTTGCACAAACAAATCAGTTTGAATATTTCTATGATAAGACAGCCAATACAGTAACTTTCAAGACTGCATGGAATCAGCAGGACGCTTGGACAGCTTACTACAGTACACTTGTAAAGGTCGATGATGTTAAGAATGGTGTTTACAAGAATGGTACTGCAGCGTTCAAAAACACAGTTCAGGATAAAGCTGGAAAATATCCGGAGAGAAGCCAGACGCAGACAGTTAAGGAAAAGAACTTGAAGAAAACTTCTTCTCCGAAGTCCACCGGCTGTGAGATAACTTATACCATTGATGTTAACCCTAAAAAGCTTAAATGCTCAACAAACGGAATGATAACTCTCAACGATGTTATCAAGTGCGGAGGCACGGCTGTAGTTAAGACAAAGGACGCTCAGGGTAACATTCAGACAAAAACGGTAAGCATAAATGGCAATTCCGCTGTTGACATGGATCTGAAGTCTATCAAGGTATTTGACGCAGATACGGGTGCAGAGCTTGCTGTGAGTGATTACAGTTATGTGATATCAGATCCGGAGGCAGTTGACAGCACAGTTTCTTGCAGTGCAGATGTTATTACCAACGAAAAGGGCAAGTTTATCGCTAACTTTATTCCAAGTGAAAGTATTGTTGGCGCTAAGGGTACTATTGATCTAACTTTGCCTGAAGGCTACGAAACCGGAAATATAAAGAGTTACTATGTGGCTTATGGCTATATGGACGGCAACAGCTTCAAAGAAGTAAAAGCCTTTGCCAACAAGAGAAGCGAGTGGTCAGATTTTGGCTCAAGCATATCCGTCCCTGTGGAAGAGGTTTCTTCTGAGAAGGCGGGCGGTGTTTTCAGAGTCGAATATGAATACAGGGATAGCAGCGGCTTTTCAAACACTGAAGTCAGCAATGAAAAAATGCTTTCGGCTGTAAAGTGTTCCGCACTGACTGCGAAGACACGAGATTTTGTAAAAAAACTTGAAATAAACGTTCCAGATCAGCGTCACCTGAAATTAGTTTACGTTTATACAGGAAGTCCTGCAAATGATGAGGACGCTGAGAACGATGGCTATAAAGTCCATGTGTTCAATAATATATCATTTGACACAAACGGCTCTGCTGTAAATGACAGTGAAGATAATGATTCCGAGTTTGAGTTGATAAATCAGTCAAAGGCGTCATCAACAACTGTTGAGCCATTTAAGCTTATGAAGGTAGACAGCGGAGACTATAGTATTATGCTTAAGGCTTCTTTTGAGATCTACAGATACACTAAGCTGGAAAATGGCACATACGATTGGCTCCCGGCAGTAGATTTCAAAGAAAATGCCGCAAAAGACAGAAGATCAGTTATCTGGGGAAATTCGGCACAGGATAAGGCGCAGACATTCAATGTAAATGCTGACGGGTCATACAATCTTGACCTTGAACCTGTTGCAGGCACCGGAGATACTGAGGGCCATCTTTATAAGCTTATAGAAAAGCAAAGTCCGGAGGGTTATCTTCTTGACGAAACTCCTATATATTTTGCTTTTAAAGTGCGTCCGGCTGTAGTTCCAAGTGAAGTCGGTGAGGACGGATATCAGTTCGTGAAGAACGGAGATATGTTCAGAGTAACAAATCTGCTGAAAGAGTTTAAGATAACTGCAAGCAAGGTTTGGAGCGATGGAAACGGCAATCATTCGGCTGAGAGCGTAAAGTTCCTTCTTGGCTCGTCTACAACTAAGGTTTTAAGCGGTGTTCCAGATGATATTCAGTGGGGCAGTGATGAGGTAACTCTTAACGAAGCTAACAATTGGAAACATGAGTGGACAAAGCTTCCTGGATATACAAAGGTCGGCAATGATTACAAGCAGCTTTACTACTATATCAAAGAGATCGATCTTGCAACAGGATATGAGGCTGTATACAGTGCAACGGCAATGAGCAAAAACACTGATGTTACAGTTACGAACGTCAAGGGACTTAACATTACGAAGGAATGGCGTGATGAGCTTGGAAACAAGCTTGCTGACAGTGAGCTTCCTGCTGGTATCGACAAGATCGAGGCAGATGTTTATGAGTCCTCTGTTGCACCAAATTCAACCTCAAGAGTGAATGGAGATAATGGAATACCAACAGATTGCAAACTTATAAAAACTGTTTCTCTGGAAAAGTCTAAGAATTGGACGGTAGCTCTTGACGGTCTTGACAAGGACAAGTATTACTATGTTCTTGAAAAGAATATACCTGACGGCTTTGGCGTTACTTATACATATTCAAATAACGGCAGTGCCACGGGCTTTGATACGATCGTCAATACCAAGAACCCGCAGAAGGTAGAAAATATGGACGTTCGCCTGCAAAAGGCATGGTCTGACAGCGATAGCAATACCCATACCAATGATAAGGTAACGTTCAATATCTATAGGTCAACAAATAAGGCTGACGTGCCTGAAAAATATAACAAGTTTACAGGCACAATGGATAAGGGACAGAATGTTAAATTCAAGATCCTTACAAGCAATGGTACAGAAATGGCTCAGAACGGAAGCTTTGCCTCTGAGTATGCCATGTATGGCTCGGCTAAGTTCAGTTTTGATATGACAAAGTCATGGATAAATATCGGTGAAACTGAGGGACGTGTTAGAGTTCTTGACAGTTCAGGAGCTGTTCTGGCTGACATTTATAAGTCAGGTGAAAATTGGGTGGACGGCAAGGCTATACCTATATGGAGCGGTGATAGCAAGTATGTCAGCGTTAGTGATTACGTTACACCGTCTTGGGACAAGAGTCAGTTTGTTGTGAATCTGAATAATATCACTTCAGATATTACTGTTGAACTTACACTTAAGGGCGATAGTGGCTGTTCATACGCAGTGACAGCTAATGATCTTGGCACACCTGAGAAGACGAACGTTACACCTGTTCCTAACAAAGATGCGACACCTAGCGGTGAAGTATTCTTGTGGAAGCAGATAACGCTCACGGCTGATAACAACTGGTCAAATGCCGTTTCTCTTGAAAAAAATGACATCAAGGGCAATAAGTATTACTATTGGTTTGAGGAGATAGAAGTGAACGGTCAGCCGATAAGCACATCGTCATACAAAGCTTACTTCAGATACAATGGCTCAGAAAATGAGAATTGCATTGATATGACAAAGAACGGTGATCAGTATGTTCAGGTCTATAACAACTCTGAGGAAACCTTGGGAGAGCTGCCTGAAACAGGCGGCATGGGTGTTATCCCATTCGTGGCAGCAGGCGGAACAGTCACTGTTGTTGCAACAATACTTTTAGTTACAAAGCGTCGCAAAAAAACGCTATAAATAATCAAATATGAAAGGATAATTTATTATGAAGATGAAGAAATTCGCAGCTCTTGCCGCTGCAACAGTTATGTCAGTTTCAGCTATTGCTGCAACATCAGCATTCGGAGTATTTGCTACTACTGATGCTGGCGTTAATAACATTGTTATCAAGGATTCTGATACAAACAGAGTATATAAGGCTTATCAGATCTTTGATCAGGCATCTGCAACAAATACTATCAAGTGGGGCAAAGGCATTAATGGCGATGCTCTGCTTACCAGCCTGAAAACTGCTGGTCTTAGCACTTATATGTCACAGTTTGACAGTGCCGAGAGCGCAGTAGACGTTGCAAAGATAATCTCAGACGCAGATCACTGGACAAAGGAAGATACTGCAAAGTTTGCAAAAGCCGCCGCTGATTGCGTAATAATTGACAAGGCTGTTACAGCTACAGAAGCAAACGGTGAGTACACTATCAATGTTCCAAATGCTGGTTATTATCTTGTTGTCGATGCAACAGAAAATAATGGTGTTGATAAGGCTAACTCAGCTCTTATCCTTAACGTTTCAGGCACAACAGACGTTACTCCAAAGAGGACAAAGCCAACACTTACAAAGCAGATCAAGCACAATGAGAATGACTCATGGGGCGATGTTGGTGACAACGCAATTGGTGACGATGTAGAATTCAAGATCACAACAACTATACCAAGTGATGTATCAGCTTATGACAAGTATACATACACAGTTCGTGACCAGCTCAGCGAGGGCTTTACATTCAATGATAACCTTACATACAAGTACTATGACGCTGACGGTCAGGAGATCACTTCTGTTACAGTAGGTCCTAACACAACAGTTGGCGACGACAGCAGTACGACCGACTATAAGGAATCTTTCTATACTACTTTCGATATTAAGGAACTTGTAAAGAACTATCCTACAGTTGCTAAGATCGAAACTTATTATTCTGCTAAGCTCAATGAAAAAGCTAAGGTAGCAGTTACTGCTCCTGACAGCGTGAACAATAACCCTAACACAGCTTACCTGACATATTCAAACAATCCTCAGGACACAACAGGTAAGGAGAAAGGTGAAACACCTAAGGTTACAGTTTATGGCTGGACATTCTCACTTGTTGGTAACAAGGTAGACGAAAAGGGCGAGCCTCTTGCAGATGCTAAGTTCCAGCTTCAGGATAAGAATGGTGCAGTTCTTAAACTTGTTGATATAAGTGATGGGGAAAACAAGAATGTTTACAGACTTGCTATTGGTAACGAGGCAGGTGCTATCGACACTATCGTAACAGACGCAACAGGTAAGTTTACTATCAAGGGCATTGATGATATGACAACTTACAAGCTTGTTGAGATAGAAGCTCCTGCTCAGTATAACAGAGCTGATCCATATGAGTTCAAGTTTGACACAACATATGATCCTGCTAATACACTTCAGTCCATTCGTATGCTCGACGGCACTGATTCAGGCACAAGCGGTTCAACAGTTAAGATCATAAACCAGAAGGGCGGCTCACTTCCAACAACTGGCGGTATCGGTACTCAGATCTTCTACGGTGTAGGCGGAGCTATCGTACTGGGCGCAGGTGTGCTTCTCATTGCTAAGAAGAGAGCTAAGAACGACTAATTTTTGAATTTATTTTTACCTTTGTCCTGCCGATCTCGGTCGGCAGGCATCAGGGAGGACTCCATGAGGAAGAAAAGCGGTAAATCAACTACAATTTTATTGGTCTTGTTATTGCTTGTGGGGCTCTCCGTGATGTTATATCCAACAATAAGCGATTGGTGGAACTCAAAAACGCAAAGCCGTGCGGTGGCGACTTATCAGAAAGCGGCAAATGACCTTTCTGACAAGGAGAATGAAGAGATACTCAGCCGTGCCAGAAAATATAATGAAGAGATAGCAAAGCTTGCCCGACCTTTTGTGGATTATGATCAGGTCAAGGGCTATGAGGATATCCTAGATATCACGGGGACGGGTGTTATGGGCTATATTTCCATTCCGACTATAAGGGTGGAGTTGCCTATTTATCATGGCACAAGTGACGGCGTGTTAAATGTCGCTGTGGGACATCTGCAGGGTTCGAGCCTGCCTGTTGGCGGAGCGGACACTCATTCGGTCATTTCAGCACATAGAGGTCTGCCGTCAGCAAAGCTTTTCAGCGACCTTGATAAGCTTGCAGAGGGCGATGAGTTCACTATAACAGTGTTGAAAGAGGTCTATACATATGAGGTCGAGGCCGTTTATATAGTTCTGCCTAATGAAATGGATAAGCTGAACATTATTCCAGGTGAGGATCATGTTACGTTGACAACCTGTACACCATACGGAGTCAATTCTCACAGGCTTCTTGTTCGTGCAAAGAGAGTTGAAACTGCGGACGATACAAAGAGTGTTTCAAAAATAACGGCAGACGCTGTTCAGCTCGATTCTCTTGTGGTCGTGCCTTTTGTAGCAATACCATTGTTTGTGGTACTGCTTGTGTGGTGGTTTGTGGATTCAAAACGCAAAAAAATCTCTTATGATGAGCTTGTGGCAATGCTAGATAAGCCAGAGAGTGACGATAATGTTGAAAATCTACCTGATAAGGAGAGTAGCAAAGATGAAACTTAAATTTTCTCAGCTTGCAAAGGTTGTTTTGTGTACGGCGGCAATGGCTGTTTCAGCCTTGGGAAGCATGACGATCTCAGCTTCTGCAGTGGATAATATCAATGTGGATATAGTGTGCAAAAATGATACAACGACTGTTAGTAATGCCGAGTGGAGTATATATAAGGTCGGTGAGCGTAAAGAAGCTGACTTTGTCCTTACCGGCGAGTTCAGCGATTATCCTATAGATATGTCTGATTTTACTGACGCTTCAAAAATGCAGGCTGTCGCTGATACTCTCGACAACTACGTAAAAACTGATGGCATAACACCAGTTTCAACAGGCAAGACGGATGCAAACGGTGAAGTAAAGCTTTCTGCTGATTCTGTGGGTCTGTATCTTGTTTCAGGCAAGAGTTTTGAAAACACAACAGCTAAGTTTACACCTTCTCCGTCACTTATCGAGATAGATAAGGATATCGTGGCTGAGGGTCAGATAACAGTTTACACCAAGTTCACATACGAAGAGATCCCAGCAGGGGACAGTGATTATGGTGTAAGAAAGTCGTGGATAGTTCCTGATGGTCAGGAAAAGCTCATACCTGATAATATCAAGGTGGAGATATATCGTGATGGCAAGCTTTTCGATACTGTTACTCTTAACGCTGACAACAATTGGGAGTATTTCTGGAAAGACAATTCTGCGGCTGAGTGGACAGTTAAGGAGATAGATATTCCTGCCAACTACACAGTTGTTACCAAAAACAATGACAAGCTGTTTCTTATAGAGAACACATATAAGTCAGACAGTTCAAGTAATACAGATAGTAGTTCAAGCACACCTGACAGCAGCTCGTCAGGCTCTGATTCATCAAGCTCAACGCCTGATAATATACCACAGACTGGTTCGCTCAACTGGCCGGTGCCTGTACTTATAGGCGGTGGAGTTATCCTTATCGCGGCAGGCTGGAGAGTAAGCAGAAAAGAGAAATAAAGGCGAAACCACATAGGCTTGC